>JAABUP010001121.1_pt1 | contig 56914 bp, 68 predicted proteins | sample 5559201 | NCBI WGS metagenome assembly JAABUP01 (sample SAMN10711887, study PRJNA513373) | rock metagenome | isolation source: Antarctica rocks | place: Antarctica | reverse complement strand
CAGGTTTTCAAGTTCGTTCTAGACTGTCTTGATGTTTTCCACATTTGACCTTCGTCTTCTTCTATATGTGATCAGACTTGCTGGCTGGCTAAAGCATTGTAATCTCTCTCTCTCTCTCTCTCTCTCTTTCTTAGCAGACCTTGGATTGGGTTTTAGCTGCGTGCTGTCTCATGTCGAGAAGGAAAAAGATCGCAATGGTATTGGCACGTTCGTGATCCACATCACACTTCGTGAACCGTCTGCACCTCCGAAGCATGCATGCAAGCGTTACAGCTGTGTCCTGGTTGTGTCGACCTTTGAAACTGTCACAACATCGTTCAAGATATATTTCTGCTTCTGCACAAGATCATACGCGGCCAGGAAAGCAGGAGGTACCCTCGACCGGTCTGGAGTTATTGCAGCAGCTGGTATATTTAACAGTTGTCAAAGCCGTGCAAGTCCTTGTGCTCAAATGCATTCCAGAAAGCTTGATGTTGTGTATCCTTTCGTCAGGGCAAAGATGAAGGCTTCCGTGTGGAGCTTGCTGAGGAGGAGGATGATGCTGAAACCTGGGAGGAAGCTATGGATGAAATGGAGGATGTTTGGATGAGGGAACCTACAGGTCTGAAAGTAATAACAGCTGCAATAATGCTGTCTCAAGATTTTCCACTCTGCCTGATGATTGGTCTATCTTCCTCATGATGATTGTGTGAATTACACATAGCTGCTACTGCTGCAATCCCCTGCAGGTGAGAGCTTTGCTGAGCTTTCCAGTCTTTCATCTGGACCAAGTCACGAGACGATGACCACGGTCAGCTCTTTCGAACTTTTCATGCTTGGAACTTTGGCTTTGCAGCACCACATGGCGCAGTGAAAAGCATTGAGCTTTCTGGCGTACTCATACTCAAAGATCGTGACTTGATATCTGCAAGCTTCAGCTAAGGCATACAGAAATCTGTATCGACATTATTTATCTGTTTGGATCAGCATTGCGAATGACCTTTGATACTGCAGGCTGTTCCCATCATCACTACTGACGAACTGCAAGCTATGGTTGCACAAGACAATGACGCTACGTTGCTCATTGTTGATGTGAGGAGTAGCGAGGAGTACACTAAATCGTAAGGCTGCTGTCCCATGTCATAGAGGACTGGACATTGGAATCCACATGCCTCTTGACTCTTCGTCTTCTTTCTGACACTACAGCAGACCTTGCAGTGGCAGGTTTGCATGCAGCTCTTGTTCTGTGCAGGCACGTTGCAGAAGCAGATAGTGTACCGCTTCAGCAGCTTGATTCAAGCATTGCAGATGAGTGGCGCTCTAAGACTGTAGTGGTGACTGGATCTGGAGACACTCGATCTCAACAAGCTTGCACACGATTGAGCAAGGTTTACAAGCTCCCATCAGTCTTTCACCTGATACCTGATGTGGTCTAGGTGCTTATTGAAGCAAGTCGTGCATACTGCAATGGGACAATTGGGGATGTCAAGGTGGTCAAGTTGTTGAGGAAAAGCTGTGTTGTTGAAGCAGCTACTGATGCACATGGACTTATGCAATGACATTGACTTTGCAAAACTCAATGACAGTACCAAAGTTGTCTGTACAACACAATGTTGTTACCAGAGTAGCGTCTGTTTGAAAGCCTTTGCTACAGCAGCGGCAGTCTATGTCAGATTGAGTGGGCAAGGCGCACTGAGCACTTGGATGCAAGCCATCAGTCCTTTGATGGCATTACAAAGGAGATGTAGAGCTGTGGGATGCAAGATCGCCTATTGTTTTTGAGTACATGCAACAACTTTCGCCCATCAGGTCAGATTCCATGCATGTGCCAGGTTCCTTGCTTGGGATGCTTACGCATGCTGAACAGTGATTGCTTTGTGACAGCAGTCAAAGGCTGCTGCTGTCACCAATGCTGTGATGACACCACCTGCTTTTCAATTGCGTTGCCCTGATGCGTGTCAAGCATCAACATTTCCTCGCAATGGCAGATGCACAGCAGTATGTGGCTGCACTCATACAGGTAAGCACACCTTGGCAGAGTCATGTTGCTGTGATACAGGCTGTGCCCCGGATGCAGGAGGATTTGTGAATGCCATGTCAGAGCAAGCAAGAGAGCCACCTGCGCAGACTTTGCAGAAGGATGCTTTGCTCACCTGAATAATAATAATATTTACGCTTTCCAGCTCGCAATGATAGCTCACTTTGACTCAGGTAATTTCTGGTTGTGTTGCACCCTTTACTCCTAATCACTAGCATGAAGTCAGCAGGTGCATTGCAGTATTTTACAGCTTTTCTGGAGTCATCACATACTGCTCTTGCTTGTGTTAGCCTTGCTGTCACACGCAGTGAGAGAAGTCGTGCTCTGCTTCTGGCTTGTGCTGTTGCTGTGACCACCACAGTCTGATATGGTGCCTTTTGCATAACACATGTGGCACCAATTTCAGTGCACCTGCCCAGAAGATGATGGACCGTGTGACCGCACTGAATGCAGACACTGAGGAGAGCAGCAAGAAGATCTCTTTCACCATGCACTTGATTTGCGCCATTGTCTCTGAACCATGGATGCAGAAGAGTTGATGCCTTAACAATTATTTGGGAGCACTCTGCAGCTAAATTGCATTGGGACAGTACAGCCAGTATGATGTTTCACAACAGATTCAAAAGTCAGTAATGTGAGCACAAACATATGTGTTTTCTGTTGGGTTGCGAAAATCTGCATCCTGCATTCAATGAGATCAAAATTTGCTGGTCCATGATTGGTATGGAGCCTAATTCAAGACCTGGTCTACAGTCTTGTAATCAAATCATCAGACAAAAACTTAAACCAGGATGCCAACATTTACTGCTGCCGCAAGCCCACAAGCTGCAAAGATAGACTCCATAGCTTCTGTGCAGCTTCCTCGTCGTAAGCATATGGTGCATAACCATGCATTTTATCTGCCTCTTCATTGGGTCCTGGTATGTCACAATCTGCCAGATACTTGCCACCTTTGCCTTCCCAATCTTCACCCACAGCAGCCCACACTGTGGTTGCTGCTCCTTGCTCAGCGTTCTTGAAGTGCGGTGTCAGCCCATATGCATCCCATGACTTGATGACGGCTGGGTCTAGGTACCGCAGTAGCTCTGTCATGATCAGTCCAGGCATGACTGAGGTGGCATGCAAGCCTTGCGAGCTGTATCGCCTCTCGATCTGCACTCGTCAATGAGTAATGCATCAGTCATACTGATCAGAGTCATGAGTCACCTACACAGCCTGGCGGCAATCCTGTGCAATCTTCTGTAGTGTTCTTTCAAGTAAACAACTTTGCTAGAGTGGAGTGGCATATAGATAGTTCAACTATAGATGGTAAGTTGACTCTGACACAGTTGGTTGACAGTGTCAGCGGCTGTACAAGCATTGCTGTAATAGGCACCCAATAAAGACCCGTAGTTGATGGACGAGACAAACTCCACATCATCACAACAGCCTGCACTGTGACATGCGGGCAGACAATGCAACAGAGACGCTTTTCATCAACAAATATTGAGCACATTGCACTGCAGTGGCGCAAACAGTCATGCACAGCTGGTCAGCATGGATGCACTGACTTGCTTGAAGGATGCAACACATCACCTCATTTGCCAAATATATGTTGGCTGTTTTTGACTGGGCATAGGCCTTGTGAGGATGGTACCCACTCTTCTTCAGATCCAGATCATCAAATACAATGGGAGACAGTATGTGGCTGATTGAGGAGACAGACACAACACGAGAATTGAAGTCAGGCGTCGATGCATTGAGCAGGGCAGGCTTCAGTAGCTGAAACAAGAGGAAGTGTGCCAGATGGTTGGTGCCAAAATGGGTCTCAAAGGCATCTTTTGTTTGCCTCTCTGGACAGCACATGACACCTGGAGACAAATATGAGCATGCTGAAGTTGCGTGCGCATGCTGCATTTTGGATGTAGGATGTATATGCACGCCTCTTGTTCACATGATGCATATGCATATTCTAGTTTCATTTCTCTGCTGACAACAGAACCTAACAGATTGCAGCACAATGCACTGCCATGGTGTTTGGCACGTATGCATGCCTGTTTGCAGGCCTCTCATTACCCCTCAGCAGCATGTAAGGTCTCTTTACATGGGGCTTGCAGGCTTAGCACATGGTCGTGGCAGTTAAGGGGCTGCACGGCCTTGCCAGTGTCCACTGCAAGCTAAGAACAGCAACTTGGCAAACAGACAAGTGCTTACCTGCGTTGTTTATAAGGATATTAAGACTGCAGCTTTTACTCAGGAAATGCTTAGCACAGTCACGCACAGACTGCAGGGAGCCCAACTCAAGGTGCAGAAGCTCAAGCTTGCCCGGGTTGGAACTGGATGAGGCCAGGATGTCCTTCACGACATCTTGTCCCTTCTGCATGTCCCTTACTGTGAGGTACAGGTCGGCACCTACAAATGCAAAGCTGCAGCACTAGCTTGGTACCAGCACACCAGTGAGCGCAAACCCCCTGCGATGGTACCTGTCGCGTGCAATGCGCGCGCAGTCTCAACACCAATGCCGGAAGAACATCCTGTGATGAACACAACTTTTCCTTTCAGAGCGTCCAGCAACCCTTCATCCTTGATGATCTGCAAAGCTGAGGGTCGAGCGTCCCCCGCGCCTTTTGGGTCGCCGTGAGCAGCGGTGTACTTTGCAATTGGAGACATGCGTGTTCGCACTGTTCGGATCAGTACCAGTTTTGGTATACCTGGCTGTTTTGTTCTGACCGAGTCAGAAGAAGCACAGCGAAACTATGCATCGGGACATTATGACGAGAAAAGCTTATCCGCTTTCCACGTGGGTCTTGTAAATGCAAAGCTCTCACTCCAACTTGTGCAATAAGACTGCGTTTCCTCAGTGTCTACATCAGACTGCTTTGCATGCATGTCGTGTGCTCGAAGTGCGTAGACAATCGCAAGTTGTGCAGAACATTTTTCCTGTCTTTAGCACCGCATCAACGAATTGGGCTAGTGCTGCAGTGCTCACTCCTGGCAGGTGCGTCATTCTCTCGTTTGTGATGATCCAGACGCCCTGTTCGGCCTGCATCGTAACCTAAGTTGCTATGCTTATGACCAACAAACACAAAGGCCATAAACTAGATTGATTAGTCACATCAGCTCCGAATCCATTGGGCCATACGGTCCAAAGAATTGCCTGGTCTTCTGCCGTAGCTATTTCTGACCCGAACGGAGACAAGTCATCTGCACCATATGCTAGTTGAGTCTGTCCTACATCAAAATTTGCTGTTGGCAATCACAGGTTAAACGTCGGTTGCAAAGGGATCTTTCGAGGATATTGCTTAGCAAGTTGCACGAGCAGGCGCACTCGGTCTCACCTTCCAGTACAAGCAGCCCAGCGACGTTTTTGGGAGTAATCGTTTCGGCCTTTGTACTGCGTCGAGTTGATGCAGCTTAGTTGGCGTTCTCGAGGTTCTGTATGCTCAATTAGCGCAGCATGAGCTGGCGCGCTACCGCTATGCTGGGGACAACATCACCTCGTCAGACTGTTTACACTGTTTCAGCTCTGGAACCTCAGGTACGAGGCGACAGCCTCCTTGCAACTACCCAAGAGGTATTTGCATACACTGCAGTCTGCTTGCTGTTCTGATCCAACATCGAGCATTTAAACGTTTGTCTCCGCAGCACTGCTTTCGGACTGTAGAATTGAAGAAAGGCCTGGTTTGTAGGCTGCTTACAAGGATCTCATCAGACTTGGCAGCCCAAGACCTGTTCCCATACTGCAAGACACAGAGGGCTTGCCGCTGCTTGACCTCCCAGATGGCGTCTTGGAGGAGATTGCCAGCTTGCTACCAGCCTCTTCTCTTGCACTACTGCAAGCAACATGCCACCGCCTAAACACATTACTGAGTCAAAACAGGTACATACCTGGATCTGTACCTTGAGATTTCTTTTAGAAACCCTGAGTGAAGTGCAAAATTGATCAATCAGCGCCAATTTGTCTGTGCACAAGCTCTGCCATCCAAATGTTCTGCAACTTCAATGAGGCATTGGCGTCTTGTCTGAATGCTAGGTTTTGGCATGATGCACTGAAGAAGCATGACCCGGTATGGGTATCGTCCGAGGTGTGTCCATTATCCACCAGACATGACAGCCGCACATGGAAGGAGCTGGTAGCCATGTCAATCAGGCTACAGCAAGTAGGCATCGGTGGAGATGTGCTGGTGTCCCCTCAAGCAGTTTGTTTCCGAGGCCTCAACCTGTGGAATGCAGGTGTTGTACAGCATGATCTTGTATACTGTGGCTTGAAATGAGCATGCTATTGTACATTCAAGCTGTTGTGCATTAGCGCTGCACATGGCGTTTCAGATCAGCCTTCTTTGCATTCACTTAAAGACATCAGAAAGCATGTTCATCTGCACGATCCTGTTTGCATCTGAACAGAGTCACTGTCATTGTCACCCCATGACATGTGGCAAGTTTCTATGATCTTGCATGCATATTGCACTCAAGCAACCTGCTGTTTGCTTCCTTGGTTCCAAAATCAAACATCCTGCACATCAGATAATGGTACAAGTAGATCAAGATCACTGCCTACATGCTAGCAGGCAGGACAGCATGCTTGTTTCCGGCATTGCCACAAGTGATGAAACTCTTGACACCATGACATGCCCATTGCTTGAATCTTCATTTCTGTACATAGGCAAAGCAAGGGAGGAGCTCAAAGTCCAGCTAGATTACCATCTGGTCCACACCGAGTACAAGTCCAGCATGTGGCACCAGCTTCTAGGGCAGCACCACTTCAGAGCTGAGAACATTGCTGACCTCATGGAGCTCATCTACTTCCTCTGGTTTGAAGCACGTCAGCTGACCCGTGCTGCCAACATGCTGTCAAAGGTATTGCATCTACTTGTTGCCATGGACTGCAGCCTAAAAAGAAGCTTGTACGGCATCTCAGGAAATTTGTCTTCATCTGGTTTTCTCGTGATCAGGTCTTAGAGCAGCAGCACCTCTGCAGCACACTGCATGACGCATTGCAGGTTGCCTTGTATGCACACAAATGCTGGGTTAAAGTAGTAGAGCACAGCCTCCTGCATTCAGGAGGCACCACGCAAATGGTTTGGCATTCATGCAGTACTGCGCTAGCATGGACAGCAGGACACACGCCCAGATCTGATAAAATGGTCTGCAAATGCCCACATTTTTATCTTACAGCATTGCACCCTGCCGCAGGTACTAAGCTTGTTGGCTGAAGACAGAGCATCCGCTGATCCAGAGGTTGCTGAGGATCACCTGGGATACAGCACGATGCAGCTAAGCATCCCAGCTGCAACTGCTGGAGCATACCTCATCGATTTGTTGCACATGCGCAGCCTCAAGTTCAGCCCAATGTCTGCTTCCACCCCAGATGACTTCCTGAAGGCTTGCCAGGGTATGTTGCACTGCAAGACAAACTTGAGTTTGCTGCAAATGTACTGCCACAAGGCATGTGAATCTGCACTGTAGTCAAATATTGCTGTTTTTACATTTTTCGCCTATCACGTGGTAATCTTCCACGAATATAGAAACTTGTTTTTAAAAATCATTTTCTGCTTCAGATGTTGCCATGTCTCGACCCTGCAGGAGCTGAATCTCCTTGTTTGGAAACCATTATGTCTGCACAGCTGTGCCAAGCAAATACCGTCGCCAGAACACCAGGTCAAAGCCAAAACAGGCTCTGTGTCAGTCCGGTGCAAGTAGCTTACGCCTGTGCAGGCTATTCCCTGTCTGGTATGGCTGCAGTCACAGAACCTGCAGACCGGTTTGAGTGGAGTGGCGGCTTCTACAGCTGGACAGATCTCAGAGGAGCTTTGTCAGTTCTGTGCACAACACAGCGCAGTCATAGCCTTAACTCCAGCCAGACTGGTACCTTGCCAGATCAGCCTTTGAGCCAACAGCAGGATGGGCAACAGCATCGTGACAGCAATGTGAGTGAGCCATCCACTGCTCTAAATGCACCACAGGATCAGGCAAGCAGCAGTCCAGATGCAGTCTTTGGTCAGAGCCTGCCTGCTATCCCGGCGCTGGCTTTTGAACATCGTGACAGTCTGCCTCAGTCTTCTATCATTCAAGATGAAAGGCAGGACCAGGATCTGGCTTGGGGTGAGTCAGATCAGCAGATCAGTCTGGCTGAGCAGTACATTGATCCTTGGTTGCCATCCAGCTGGGTGTTGCTAGGAGGCGCTGCCCAGGCACTGTTGATTGGCTTGGCTGAGGCTGAATCCATTCCCTGGGTATGTGCTGCCTCTTATATTGCTGTGTCATGAATGGCCATCTTGTGCTTTGCTCTACCAAGTTTGCCGTGCTGTGCCTTCTCATGCTGTGCTGTGCCGTGCTGCACTCTGCTGTGCTGCAGTATGCTGTGCAGCGCTCTTGCAGCTATTGCCATACCACAAACTCCTGCCCGATGATGCTTCTGTATCACACTGTCAACATAACAATACACATTGTGACAAGAGCAGGCTCCTGGAACCCTTGTTTGACATAGACTCTCTCATGTGTTGAGCTGCAGGGACTGCTGAAGGCGTGGGGCTCTGTGCTGAAGCGCAAAGTGGCCAACATCTCCACCAGCTCCAGGGAGACCTGCCTGGCTCCCTCTGATGCCTGCAGGGGGTATGCTCTGTATGCGGCAAACAGCTTGTTGCACAGGTGTGCTTCCCTTTCAGCATGCCTGGCCTCAGCTTGTGTCATGTATGCTCTGTTTGCGGCAAACAGCTTGTGTCATGTGTTTGGGGCAGGCCTCAGTGTGTATCAACTGACTGTGTTGGCCACTCTTTGGCATCAGAGCTTTGTCAACTGGCTGCTCTGCTGATGTGCAATATGTGATTTTGAGCTCGACAACCGGTAGCAGTATGTTCTGACGTCGATGCTGACTTTACTCTTTGGCTGCTGAAGCTGTAAAGGGCTGACCTCATACATAAAGCTGTAACCTGTGTCTTTGAGTCTGCCTGATGCTGTTTGACGCTTTTGTCTCTTGATGCCTACAGTTCAGTCACAATATGCGAGCCCCAGTGTCACAAGGCTTAAAGCTACATGCACAAGCTCCTGTTTGGGTGACCATCAGGCCACAACTGTCTGCAGCAGCTCACAACTGCATGTAGCGTCTGCCTTTGCGTCATGTACAGTCTATATAGCAGCAGCTTTTTCAACTTTCCTGGCGCTTTACATAGTAGAAGTCTTAGGGTGCAAGCACAGCGCATCATCTGCCAGGCTGTGACTGCAGCAACACTAACAGATGGCTGTGCTGACGAAAGCCTACGTTGATAAGCACAGCAAAGAAACAGCTGCTGCTCTCTGCCATGTCATTGAGCGGCCTAGTCAAAACCCATCAAGCTGTTTGTATGCAGACTGCATGGGGGCCCAGAGAGCAGCATGGTGTATGCCCAGACAGGCAGGATGTATGACAGCGCCAGGCAGTACAGCAGGGCTGCACACTACTACAAGCTGCACATCATGGCCAACTTTGGCAGTGGATATCTGCCTGGTGATAATGAGGACTACTCTGCCCTCATCTGCCTGGCTGGAGCTTATGACTGGGACTCTGTCTCAACAGGTGGGCACACGCTGCATGCACAAGATTGTGCTTCTAGCTTGCTTCAGCCCCAAGGGTGTTCTGCTATGCTGCTGTTGTGATTGTTTCAAAACTCTGCTTTGCTTCAATGGTTGCTTCTGCGTAGATGCCAGAGGACGCAATTGTAAAGCATGAATTGTTGTTGGCAGTGCATGTTTAGACTTCCTGCACCGACCAGCACATAAGGTCAGCCTTGTTTGCATGGTCAAGCTGCAAAGCTGCAGCATGAACGATCTGCAGCTTATTTGTCAACTCTACACAAAGTTGGCATGAGTGCTTGAAGTGTTTTTCATGATTGACCTGGTGGTGTGTGCACCCATGTTTTTTACGTTTATGGATAGTTATTTTTATTAAGAAAACCATTAAAAATGAAAGTTTTGTATCTTTATAATTTATGCAATGCTGCTTTGCAGGCTCTCTGCACAGTTACCAGCAAGCCTTTGCATGGCAGAGGGCTCTGGTGCGCAGCCTGGTTACCAACGCTGACAAGCCTCAGTTGCTCTCCAAGCAGTCGCACATTCTGGGTGACATGCTCAGCTCCCACAGTCCCCGACACGCCCCTCACCTACATGCCAACTCACGCCTTGTGCTGGCAGTGGGTGCCTACCAGACCAGCATGAGATCCAGCCAGGATGGCCTGGCTGTTGTTGCCTGGCTGCAACAGTCTCTTGAGGTACACAACTATGTTTCTACCTGTATCTACACAGCATACATCCGTGTGTGTCTGTCTGTCTGCGTGCCTGCCTGCCTGCCTGCCTGTCTGTCTGTCTGGCTGTCTGTCTGTCTGTCTGTCTGTCTGTCTGTCTGTCTGTCTATGTACCTCACTGTCTGTGTCTCTGTCTCAGTCTGTGCCTCTGTTTGTGTGTGCATCTGTGCTGTGTTTGGTTCTTGCAACCACCTGCATCATACCCTGCAAAGCTGATGTGGTATTGTATTGTGGCAGATGCTGGCTGTGGCAGAGCAGGCCTTCCTGGCATTCCTTGAAGATGCTCAGGAAGCTTTCAACATCATGACAAACCATGCAGCCAGGAGAAAAGCCGTCAAGGACCAGAAACTCAGAAACAGCAGCAGTGGCAGGAGCTCCTCCAGCAGTGGTGTTGCTTCACCTGGCAGTGGTGTTGGCCCTTCCAGCAGTGATCATGGTTCAGGCGGCAGTGGTGGTCAACCTTGGGGAGGCACATCAGCCCAGTCACCTCCTATTGTGTTCACAAAAGCCCACGTTGAGTTCATGAACAGGCTGGGAGACGTTATGGCACGTCTGCCAAGGGGCAATGCAGGGCAGCCTTTGTATGCCATTGCAGCATCCATCAACAGCAAGTTGGCTACATGACAATGACGGCCTTGAATGCTGGCAAGGAGGCTTCTCTCAAGAGCTTGATTGTGACGTGGTGCGTGTGACACCTGATCTTTGATTGCCTGTCTGTCCACAATCACTGAGTATGCCTTTCTACTCAAAGATTGTCTAATCGTCTCAGCACCCCAGTTGTTGTGAAATACTTCTCTGCAGTTTCAGGACATCAGCCTGTCGGCTTTGGGCGTAATATCACATTCAGAGCACATCACAGCGTCATGTTGGCTTGCCTGCTTACCTATAGTAACTGCACCGATGTGTATGTGCACTTGCTGTTGAACTCATGGTGCCCAGTGTAATGCAGGTGCATGGCCATGAGAGGAAATCTCAAGCAGCTACCAACAAGTCTACTGACCAAGATCTTGCGGAGATCGGCAACACTCAGGGCTTTTGCAGAAATGACCCCCCCCCCCCCTTGGGTGGGTGCAGGGGTGCATGCAAGGTCTTGTCTGTCCTCGCTGGGCTGCAGTGTATATTTCGCCTTAATATGCTGGTGATACATGCTCACTCCCGTGGCTGATCAGCAGACCACAATGCAACAGCAGTAGGCATGTTGTTCTGTATATAAGGAGAGGCAGCTAGTCATGCTCTGGAGACACTGCTGTTGCTGAAAGCAAAAGAAGACAGGGTTGGCGTTTGACTTTGTTTGCTTTTTGTTATTGTGATAAGAATGAGCACGTGCAGGCGACGAATTCCCTGATGGCACTGAGCATACTATCAAAGCCTCCCTAGTCAGCATGTGTCACCTGTTCCTGAGCTGCAGCCAAATTGACGTCTTTCTGATCCAGCTTGCCTATAAACAGCCTGAGACTTTTGGATGTATTTGCAGTGTCAAGACTTCAAGTGCAGGCAATGCCAGTCAGTTGTAATGGACATCAGGATAGGCTTTGCTCGCTGTGCAAGCTCTGCATGGCATCAGCATGCATATATTGGTCACAGGAGCCTAAAGAATCACATCTGCAGCTCTTGGCCTTAGTTGATAATCTAGGGATGCTCATGGAAGCTGCTCTGTCAAAAGGCTGTGCAGTCCTCAGGGGCGGGTACAGCACAAAGCTGCATGCTAAAAAACCAAAAAGCCAACAAGGCACAAGTCCTCAAATCGAGAGAAGAGAAACCGCAAGTCACACATGTGTGATGATAGCCAAGCAGGGATCTCCCTCATTCAAATGATAACAAAAATGATACTTGTGACTTGTATGATAATGACTTGTACTTCATGTTTATAAGATGCTGTCATCATTGACAACCATGTAACGACGTATCAATTTCAACATGACAATGGCCGATAGTGAAACAGGTGCATGTACATGCTGGGGATGCATTGCTGCAAAGGCACAGTCAAAGCAAGTCAAATCAGGCTTGCTGCTTGAACTTGGACATGATTGCTGCTCGCTTGATTCTAAGTTTGCCTGGCTTTGTACGGTTGGCAGGACTTTGTTCCCATGAACGCCCGCTTGCATCCTTCCAAAATGCCATTTTGTCCGACCCTGGCAGAACCTGCTCAGGTCCAACACCGTTCCTGGCGGTGTCATATTCTGCAGCCAAAGCAGGGTACAGCGACTGCAGCGAGTTGCAGATGCAAGCTTTTTGGTTGGCACAACAGGGGCAACCACGATTGTTGCCAATCCGGTGACGCGGAGGCGCCACAAAGAGGTGTGGTCGGCCTTTGGGGCATTTGTCACAGATCCAGTGCACCGTCTTGTGGCTTCCTGCAGTGATTTTGTCAGGATCAAGACCTGCTCTCTGGTTCCTCTCGAAGTCAAACTCCAGCATTGCAGGGTGCTGGCTCTGTGTCAAGCTTGGTTGCCTGTTCCAGGGTTTGCTGATATTTGAGCATTTAGGACCACTCTGGCTGTCAACTTTGCAGCTTATCTTGGTTTGCCAGCTGTGACCACACTTTGGGCAGAGCCAATGCCTGCGGGTGGAACTGCGTGCCATGACCTGGTCTGAAGTAAGCCCATTCTTGGCTGTGTCCCAGTAGGCTGCCACAGCTGGGGCCACGGTCAACAGTGAGTTGTGTTGGCACAGACTGTAGTTGGTGCAGTAAGGGCACTGAGTGTCCATATTCTGCCTGTTCTCAACGCTGGTTAACCATTCATGCGGTAGCCCACACGGACACTGGTCACAGCTCCACCACACACGCAGATCACTGCTGGCTGTGATTTGCCTGTCTCCCAAATGCTGATTCTTGGCATGATGCCACTGCCTCTGCAGCTCTGGCCTGAGCAGGCTGGTGTCTGGGCCTGCTGAGGGCAGTTGCCCTCTTTGCTTGCAGCAGCACACTCTTGAGTATCCTGGTGCCAGCACGACCATAGATTGGCTTATGTACTTGTGCTTAGACTTTGAAACCGCTTCAAGGCAACATGGAGGTGCAGTCACATACCAGATGCCTCATTTTGGTTCCTGAGCCGTGATCCCAGATTATGGAAGGAGAACCCACGTCGCGGTATTTGTTGCAAACCTGGAAGCCTGGTTTGCCTGCATATCGATATTGGCTTACGACGCAGAAGATCTGCCTTGTAGTTTACAGGAAGAAAGTCGCACTTGCCTGCTGGGGAGCGTTTGACGAACCCATGTTACGCAGCAACTTCCCATAGCCATGCTCCCAAAATTGAAGTCCCTCGATCTCTTTTTGAGCACTAATCAGCCACATAGCGATCCCAGAACGCAAGCCACGCTTGATGAACGGCAGCTCCGAAACCAAGTAAGGAACAAGAGCTTCACAGGAAGGCTCAGCTTGGCTTTTCAGTAAGGAGGTTGCACATTAGGCATATATATTCAGATCAAAGGTCCTTTTCGATACGCCACGCAAACACGGTCTAGACAGTCTAATGTATTGCATCATGATCAACGACTGACATAGCACAACATACTGTACTTCGGATTCACGCTCTGCTACATCTGCAACAGCAATTAGCAAATGCTTTGGCTGACTCAGAAAACAAAATATGACAGTGAGCCAGCTTTGTACAGATGCCGGACTCATAAACTACAGGCTCTACCATCACCAGAAACAACCCAGAACCAACACTAGTTTCCATCATCCTCATGGCTGCATGCTGTTCTGTGTGAGAGGTTGGCTGCTTGAAACACATATTCCATACCTACAACAAACATGAAGTGGCCACACCTGCACCAGAAAGTAAAGCTTGGGAGATGCGCCTGCTGCTGCACAAGCTTGCCAACGCTTCTGGCTTTTGAATGAGGTGAGTGTGCGTGTGTGCAGATCTAGACCTATACAGCTTGCATGCAAGGGCAGCAAAAAGAGTAGGCTTGCCCTTGGGTGCAGGCACTGCCAAGGAAATGGCTGCCCCAACATGGGGCATATGCATTGCCAAGCCATATCTGACAGACACTCACCTTACCTAGAGAGGCACCATGCCTCTGGTCGAGACTGCCAAGCTCTCAAGCAGCATGCTTGCCTGCAATTTTAGCGTCCTGCATTGTACAGCCAAAGAGCGCCAGCTGTGCTAGGCTGAAAAGACCACAATGCTGTAGTGGGGGGCAAATGCAACGAACTGATTGTACAGGGCTGATCTTCTGCTCACAACTGGCTGCTGGCTTTAGAAGCCCACCTCCCGACGGCAGCACCAACAGGTGCACGGCTCCTATGGCCTAAGGTCAAGCAAGCTGAGACATCAACCCTGCATGTCAGCAGCATCTGAGTTATTGTGTCTGGAACATGGCACCTGCGCCATCTGCAAGGAAAAGCATGCCTCTTCAGAGCGCAACTTGAATTGCAACACTGATTTGGGCAGCAGCAAGGCGGCAACATCAGGCCTCCATTCAGACATTCTTTGGATGTCAGCTGCTCTGCTGTTCAAGAAGCTGGGCATAAGAACACGACAGTCCAGCTGGAGCTGCAGTGCAGGGCAGGTTGCACATGAGGAGCAAGGCTGCCAACAAATCAGCAGGCATAAATGAACAGGCGTGCTACCCAAGTAACAGGCATGGCAGGAGGCAGGCGACCAGCTGAATGACTGTTATCCCAGGTCTGCAGTCAAAGTTGGTTGAATGCTGCCTTGACATCCTGCGTGACCCAGTGAAACTTATAGGCAACACCAGAATACATAAGCCTCAAACAGGTCTCACAGCACATTGCATAGGGACCATGGCACAGTGCATTAACAGCCCTGCAGCGTTTGTTGGAGGCAGGCACAATCAGAGAGTGAATGCCTACCATGTCAGAAAAAGCCCAGTGCAAAGCCAGTTGTTGAGTGTGATTCACTCAAGCTGACAAGTGCAGACCGCTCTTGCAATGCCCTGAACACCGCCCGTGCTGCATGACCCAGAAAAGCCCTTCAAGTTTCAAACACACAAATCAGCGAAGACATACCCAAACAATGCAAACGATGCATGCCTGGACTCAGCCATGATCAGCTTTTGCATTCACTATGCACATGTACTTCACAGCAGAATAACAATGCTCTGGCTCACAGGGTTTCACCTAGAGGTTTCAAAGCTGCAAGACAGCGTTTTTGCAGACACTTTGAGCACAGTCATTGACAAAAATTGTCACACACATGTTTTGCGCAAAGAGAGCAAAAACCACTTTGTATAGTTCAAACGCCTTCAAGGACATCAGCTGTCACATGTACAGGCTCAACACATACACAAGGGCGCCACACTTTCAACACAAGATCAATGTAAGTCAGATTATGCTTGCTGCTTAGACCTAGACCTAATAGATGCTCTTTTACTTCTTTGCTGGTATGGGTGCGTGCGCTGAAAAGGACTTTGTTCCCAGCTGTGCCCACTTGCATCCTTCCAGAAGGCCATTTTCTTGGACCCTGGCAGAATCTGCTCAGGCGAGAGACCATTCCTTGCAGTGTCATACTCTGCAGCTAGCACAGGGTACAACGACTGCAGCGAGTTGCAGATGCAAGCCTTCCTGCTGGCACAGTAAGGGCAGCCACTACTGAGGCCAATGCGGCTTTGAGGACTTGCCACAAACAGGTGTGGTTGGCCTTTGGGGCACTTGGTACAGATCCAGTGCACCATCTTGTGACTTCCTGCTGTGATCTTGCCAGGATCAAGACCTGCCCTCCGGTTTCTGTCAAGGTCAAATTCCAGCATTGCAGGGTGTTGGCTCTGTGTCAAGCTTGGTTGCCTGTTCCAGGGTCTGTTTGCACTTGAGCACTGAGGACAACCGCTTTGGCCATCAACTTTCGTATAGATCTGAGTTTGCCAGCTGTGACGACACTTTGGGCAGAGCCAATGCCTTCGGGTATGACTGCGTGCCATGACCTGGTCTGGAGTCACCCCATTCTTGGCTGTGTCCCAGTACGCTGCCACAGCTGGGGCCACGGTCAACAGCGAGTTGTGTTGGCACAGACTGTTGTTGGTGCAGTAAGGGCAATGACTGTCCATATTCTGCCTGTTATTGACAGTGGTCAACCATTCATGCGGCAGCCCACATGGGCACTGGTCACAGCTCCACCACACACGCAGATCACTGCCGGCTGCGATCTGCCTGTCTGCCAAATGATGGTTTTTGGCATGATGCCACTGCCCTTGCAGCTCTGGCCTCAGGAGGCTGATGTCGGGGCCTGCTGAGGACGGTTGCTCTCTGTGCTTGCAGCAGCACAGCGTTGAGTATCCTGGTGCCAGCACAACCACAGTTCGGTTTATGCACTTGATATGAGATTGTGAAGCCACTTCAAGGCAGCATGGAGGTGCAGTCACATACCAACTGCCTGCTTTGTGTTCCTTAGCGGTGATCCCAGACCAGGGAAGGAGAAACCACGTCGCGATACTTGTGGCAGACCTGAAAGCTTAGCTTGCCTGCACACTGGTAATGGCTTACGACGCAGAAGAACTGCCGTGTAGTGTACAGGAAGAAAGTCACACTTGCCTGCGGTGGAGTGGTTGACGAACCCATGTTGCGCAGCAACTTCCTGTAGCCATGCTTCCCAAGTTACAGTCCCTCGGTCGCTACTTGAAGGTCAATCAGCCACAATGCGATCACAGAACGCAAACTTTACGCAAGCCACGGGCAAAGGTATCTGCCTCAGCTTTTGTCTGCAAGCTGCAAGCTGCAACCGCTACTGCGCCATGACAGCAGGTCAGAGGTCGCATGCAAACGAGAGAACACAGCCAACGAACCATAACTCTGCTCAGAGCGCCTTGCTGCGTTCTCAGTCGGGTGTCTGCATAAGCTTGATTAATGGCAGCTCCGAAACCACGCCAGCAACAAGGCTACCAGATGTGAGGTGCTGGGGGCTTTCAGTAAGTAGCTTGCACTTCAGGCATGCAGATCAGAAATGCTTTTCGCCACGCAAACACGGTCTAGACAGTTCATTGTGTTGCATCAAACTGTTGAAGACTGACAAAAAGTAACATGCCGAGCTCTGTAACAGCGGTTGGCAAGTGCTTTGGCTTACTCAGAAATCAAAAATGACAGTGAGCCAGCTTTGTACAGATAACTCATAATCTACAGAAACTAATATCACCAGTGCCAACCTACAACCAACACTAACTCCCAACATCCTCATGGCCGCATGTTGCTAGGTGAGAGGTTGGCTGCTTGAGACAGATATTCCATACCTGCAACGTTAACGAAGATGAAGTTGCCACACCTGCACCAGAAAGCAAGCTTGGGAATGCGCCTGCTGCTACACAAGCTTCCCAATGCTTCAAGTTTTTTGAACAAGGACACCCGGTGTGTGCATGTGTGCAGATCTAGACCTAGACAGCTTGCAAGAAGAGCAGGCTTGCCCTTGGGTGCAGGCAATGCCAACAATGTGGCTGCCCCAACATGGGGCAAATATATTGCCAAGCCACATTTGACAGACACTCACTTTAGCTAGAGAGCCAGCATGTCTCTGGAGTATGGTTGGTGTGACTGTCAAGCCCTCAAGCAGCATGCTTGCCTGCAGATTCAGCGCCCTGCATTGTATTGGCAACTAGCGCCAGATGTATGGGCCTGAAGGGCCAGAATGCTTTGGGAGCAGGGCTCCCAATAGGAGTGGCAAGTGGCACCAACAGCTGCACGGCCCCCATAGCCCTAGGTCAAGTGAGCCAGAAGATCATCCCTGCATGTCACCAGCATCTGAGTCATTGTGTCTGGAGCATGGCACATACGCCATCTGCATATACTGTGCCTCTTCAGGATGCAGCTTGACACACAAAAACTGATTTGGCTGCATCAAGGCGGCAACATCAGGCCTTCATGCAGACATTCTTTGAATGTCAGCTGCTCTGCTGTTCAAGAAACTGGGCACGAGAACACGACAGTCCAGCTGGAGCTGCAACACAGAGCAGCCTGCACATGAGGAGCAAGGCTGCCAACGAACCAGCAGGCATACCTGTTGTACCTGGAGTGGCTTGCTACCACAGATACAGGCATGGCAGGAGTCAGGCAGACCAGCTGAATGACTGTTGTCCCAGGTCTGCACTCAAAGCTGGCTGAGTCCTGCCCTGACATCCTGCGTGACCCAGTGAAACCTTTAGGCAACAGCAGAATACATGAGCCTCAAACAGGTCTCACAACACACACTGCATAGAGACCACGGCACAGTGAATCAACAGCCCTGTAGCATTTGTTGAAGGCAGGCACAATCAGAGAGTTAGTGCTTGCCTTGTCAGAGAAAAGCCCAGTGATCAGGCCAGTTGTTGAGTGTGACTCACACAAGGTAACAGGTGCAGACTGCCCTTGCAATGCCCTGAACACAGCCTGTGCTAAAGTTAAAAAACCTGGGAAGCTCTTCAAGCTTTTAAAAGACCTGGGGAGCTCTTCAAGCTTCAAGCACACAAATCAGCGAAGACATATCCAAATAATGCAAATGATGCACATCTAGACTCAAACCATGATCAGCTTTTTCATTCACCATGCACACATACTTCACAGCAAAACACTGCCCTGCTCACATGCATTCACCTAAATCTATCCTACATCAGAGGTTTCAAACATGCAAGACAGCGTTTTCACAAACACTTTGAACACAGTCAATGTCCCAAGAATGTCACACTTGTTCAGTGCGAAAAGAGCAGCAATCACTTTGTACAGTTCAAATGTCTTCAAAGATTTCATCAGCTGCCACATGTACAGGCTCAACAAACACACAAGGGCGCTACACTATCAACACAAGATCTTGTACATCAGATTATGCTTGCTGCTTCAACCTAGACTTGACAGATGCTCTTTTACTTCTTTGCTGGTCTGGGTGAGTGCGCTGAAAAGGACTTTGTTCCCAAGTGTGCCCGCTTGCATCCTTCCAGAAGGCCACTTTCTTGGACCCCGGCAGAATGTGCTCAGGCCCAAGACCATTTCTTGCAGTGTCATACTCTGCAGCTAGCGCAGGGTACAATGACTGCAGTGAATTGCAGATGCAAGCCTTTTTGCTGGTGCAATAGGGGCAGCCACTATTGAGGCCAATGCGGCTTTGAGGACCGGCCACAAACAGGTGTGGTTGGCCTTTGGGGCATTTTTCACAGATCCAATGCACCATCTTGTGGCTGCCTGCTGTGATCTTGTCAGGATCAAGACCTGCTCTCCGATTCCTCTCAAAGTCAAACTCCAGCATTGCAGGGTGTTGGATCTGTGACAAGCTCGGTTGTCTGTTCCAGGATCTAGTTTTAGCTGAGCACATGGGACAACCGCTTTGGCCATCAACTTTGACATATACCATGGCTTGCCAGCTGTAACGGCACTTTGGGCAGAGCCAATGCCTTCGGGTATGACTGCGTGCCATGACCTGGTCTGCAGTCAGCCCATTCTTGGCTGTGTCCTAGTAGGCTGCCACAGCTGGGGCCACGGTCAACAATGAGTTGTGCTGGCACAGACTGTTGTTGGTGCAGTAAGGGCATTGACTGTCCATATTCTGCCTGATATCGATGCTGGTCACCCATTCATGTGGCAGCCCACATGGGCACTGGTCACAAATCCACCATACGCGCATGCTGTTGCTGGCTGTTATCTGCCTGTCTCCCAAATGCTGATTTTTGGCATGATGCCACTGCTTCTGCAGCTCTGGCCTCAGGAGGCTGATGTCGGGGCCTGCTGAGGACGGTTGCTCTCTATGCTTGCAGCAGCACAGGGTTGAGTATCCTGGTGCCAGCACGACCACAGGTCAGCTGTTGCACTTGAAGTCAGACCGTGAAGCTGCTTTGAGTCAAAATGAGAGTGCAGTCTCATACCAGTTGCCTACTTTTTGTTCCTCGGCGGTGATCCCACAACATGGAAGCAGGAACCAAGTCGCTTTACTTGTTGCAAATCTGGAAACTTGGCTTGCCTGCACACTGGTATTGACTTAAGACGCAGAAGAACTGCCATGTAGTTTACAGCAAGAAAGTCGCGCTTGCCTGCTCTGGAGTGGTTGACGGCTCCATGTTGCGTAGCAACCTCCCGTAGCCATGCTTCCGAAGTTGAAGTCACTACTTGCGCATTAAACAGCCGCAAATAAAGCGATCACAGAACCCCAGCTTTACGCAAGCCAAGCCCAATGAGTTGCATCTTGTAAAAATAAAATACAGTTAAGATAAAGTCCTATCATCAGTGAGAATTGATGCGAACCTACCTGATTGACCGAATGAAGCCAAAGCCTAGAATGAATGAATGTCGATACAAGCTCGCACAGTAGACATGTGCAATTTTATGGCAAATACGTGTATACTTGCAGACGTGCAGACGTGCCATTTGACATGTTCAAGCAGGCCCACAGACTTGCAGGTCCACATTTGCAATGTTTTTCGGTGATCCCTACACATGGAGCTACACAATTTGGTGCATTCACGGGACTCCTGGCAACCTGAACCTTGATGGACCTGCACATATGTGGAGATGTGTGAACTCACGTTTTACATGTTACATTTGTTCTCAATTTACCCTGTGGATCCACACATATGCCGACCCACACTACATTTCCTGGCATGTTTACAATGGATCTCATTTCCCACATGAGTTTATATACTCAGACATATGCATGCAGATATCGTAAAAAGCATTTCCAGGCAGTCTGGCACCCCCTGAATTGCAGGGACCAAGTTGGTTGCTGACCAAGTGCTAAAAGTCCTGGATGATTGATGACACAGGTCTCAGACTGGTGAATTGAGTATAAAGTGAATGCGCAGCCTTAGTATATATATATACTACGTAGCAATGCAATTACTGTAGGCACTGAGGTTGTTGATTGATAACTGTATGCTGCATATGAAATGGCTCATCTTACGTCTATATAGACTGCAACAAAGTCTCAGCTGTGCAGCAACGTTTCCGTAGTTTACGTATACGACTTGACTATGTGTATACTCATGTGCACATGACTGTCCAGAGCCCACGAATAACTCAGAATGCTCTGTGTCACTTGACAACCCTGCAGCATATGATGACTGTATACGTCATTATGACAGCATATTCATGCTCCAGCTCAACATCCAGAGCAAGCAACGCAACTCTCCAGCTCATGTCTGTTGCTGTGATCATACAGCATTTTTGTGGACAGAGCAGTCTTATGCAGCAGCTGCTTTGGTGGCCTCTTCAGCTTCTTCCACAGGAATATCCAGGCTGCCCAGGATACTGTCTGTGATTGCTGAGACACCCTCCTTGATCAGCACCACCAAATCACCTGCACATTGCATGCAGCGCATTAGGCCCCTAGGGAAAACTAACTGCAGTGTGCAGAGTCCCTCCTCATGCTTCCAACAGCAATACTCCCTTGACACTGACGGAAGGGCGACAACTGAATTCGGTTGACTTTGCTGCACCAGCCAATGTATTTGCAAGAAGCGAGACAGCACATTCCATGCTACTGCAGCACTACATCACATCTGTGGGCAGAGCGGCGCTTATTCATGAGGCAGCTGGATGAGCAATCAGCCCTTGCTGCCTTGCTGCAGGCAGCAGATGCCTCTGAGCCTGCAGCTGTGTCCAGGTTCAGCTCTCTTGTGAAGGTGATACGTCAGAGAACTGAACAATGGTCAACATCAGTTGCAAAAGGTTTTCTTGTGAGCAATGTGCAGCCCTACATGAGTGCTGGTGTGAAGCTGCCAGACCGTCATGCATGCCAAGGGTGATGTGTGCAGCACGACAGAGCTAGGTCCTGAAGACTTGCCTGCTTCAAGGGAGTCGCCCTTGTCCACGCCCACATGCCTGACAAGGCCATCACAGGGGGACTGCACAGCTGTCTCCATCTTCATGGCAGACAGCACTGCCAGCTTCTGTCCAGCCTTCACCAGTGACCCTGCACAGCACAGCATGCCTCTCAACGTCCATCAAGCCCTGATCGACGTTGTGTCACAGCAAGACCTGACAACGGCAGTCACCCTGATGAAGGTGACTATGCATGCAGTATGTACACTGTGATGAACCGTGATGAAATGGACATGCCTGAATAGCAAGTCACCATCTTGCTATCAAGTTCAAGCCAGGCCAAGGTCTTCTTTCTACACCCACAGGAGGTACACAGTCATGCCAGGGTAGCATCCTGATGCACATTTGTGCAAAAGCCAGTGGGTGTTGCAGTGACAAAATGTTGCAGCAGTCATGCTGACCTGGCTTGGCAGTGACTTCAATGACTTCGCCAGCCATGGGGGCCCCCACAGACCCCAGCACATCAGGGAGTGCCTTCTCCCTGGCAGCCTTTCTGATGGGCCCTCCCCCTTCACCCTGGTCCCTGGTGTCCACTATCTCCACTGTCCTTGGCACTCCATTGGTCTCAAAGAACACCTCCCTGCAGCACAGCATGCAGTAGGTTCAAATTTCAAATGCCTCACCTTGTTATCTCGCCTCTTACATTTGTTGTGATGTTGCCTGTTTGGTGTTGTGTCTGGCAGCATGCCTTGTTCTTGGAGCTGTGATGCATCAAGGTAAAGTCAAGAGCAAAGGCAAAGAAGAGGGGAGAAATGGAGGGGGGAGGGGGGAGATTTAAAGGGCAGGGCAGGGCATAAAAGGGGAAGCATCAAGGGCAGGCATTGGGACAAAGGAGAGAAGAAGCCTGACCTGGTGCCATTGGGCTGTAGCTCGCCCATGGCTCTGTACTTGATGTGGGTGATGTTGCCCTTGCTGATCTCCACCTCCACCTCTTCGTCTTCATCCAGGGGCGTCAGAAAAGCCCTGGTGGGGATGGCCTCTGTGTACTTGCTGTACTTGCCCTGCCAGTTCCTGCACTTGTCCACTGTGTCTGAGCACAATGTGTGAAAGGTAGCTGCATTTTCAATCCTACTGACTCACTGTATGGTGAGGAATAAGCAGTGAATGTAAGCATAGCTGAGTTGTGGTTTTACCAAGTTTCAGGTGGATTTGTTGAGTAGTGATTGTCGTGAATTTTCATGAAGTGTCATATGAGCATACCATGCTGGTCAAAGAAGGCAATCAGAAACCCTGCTATACCAAGTATGGGGAAGTACGGGGTCAAGAAGGGAAGGTTCTCACTTGAACTCGTCAAAGACCTGGGGGTACATGGCCGAGGACATGACATCTCGGTAAGTGATGCTCCTCTTGCCGTGCTTGTCCTTCAGGTCCATTTCCAGCTGCCTTAGGTTGACTGGGGACAGCCCTGCCCCCGGCCGACCCTGCCCACACACTTGAGCAGCTTTGACAAGTTCATGGGGTGATGGTGTGTGACTGCCATACAGGCAGACAAGCGTACATATGATAGAAGATAACTCGAAGGACAGAAGGACAGACAGACAAACAGACAGACAGACAGACAGACAGAGGCAGGCAGGCAGGCAGATAACATCATTGGGTGTCATATGCACAGACAGCCAGACATGCACAAGTAGGCAGGCAGGCACTTGAGAAGATAATTGCAGCAATGCACCACTTCCTAAATTGATGCGCAGGTGAATGGCATACAATAGATGCATACTTCAGGCACTCCAGGCATCTGTCAATGATCAAGGCTTGCATGAAACATCATGACTGCGACTCAAAATGACACTGCTGCCATAGAACGTACTCAAGCAGCAATGATGAAATTGGGCAGGCTTGAAGCAGTACCTCAATCTTCTTCTTGTCCTTGATGACTCTGCTGGTGAGGGGCTCAGGGAAGCCCCCAGCCGGCTGCCCCAAGTTGCCTTGTAGAAAATCCACCACACTGCATGCACACAAGCATTGTAACACATTGCAGCATATCACCACACACAGCCAAACAGCCTTAAACCAACAATTTCTACATTGCTGCTTGCATGGACTGTGATGTGTCAAAGATGCCGATTCCTTGCAGTTTGAACAACAAAATGCAAGATCGCTTGATGGCTTGAGTCATGAGATTGCACTGAGCAGCACGCACAGCACATCATCATTGCCCTTATGACACAGCATACTACAGTCATGAAATGAGTGCAATGGCTGATCTCTTGTGTTGCTTTCTACACACTGCATTGCGTTTGAGAAAGATCATCACTCAACCACCAAATAACACACAAAAAGGTCATAGAAAAACAGAGATGCAATAGCACATTGTAATTGTTGAGACTGACCTGCCAGGAAGGTTGAGGCTGCCTGCCTTCTCCACCAGCTTCTTGTCATCCAGATCATTCTGCACCATGAACTGTGCAAGATCTCCCACCACCTTGCTGCTCGGCGTCACCTGCAGAAAACACATGTGCTCTGTGCATCTGTACACACCTGATCGAATGCGTCACACTTACTTTGGACATGTTCTCAGATCGAAGCACTGAGCCTGCATGCACAACGATTGGCTGCATGTAAGTGAGCATGCAGTTTAGTATCCGCATGGACATGGAATCAACACTAGTAGTATTGATACTAGTAAAGTCAAGTGTATGAATAGTACAGAGAGGTGTAACGTGCAATAGTCGTATACGGTGCAGTATGCGGTGTACAGTGTAGTATTATCTTTAAGTGACAAAGCTGCTCTGCAACCATCTCATAGAAGACACTAGAGCCTGATACACCAGCAGAGGGATGCAATGCAGAGGTGGACGAGGCACGCAGCATGGAGATAGTGAGACTGTTGGGCTTAGGTTTTAGAGGTGACCTTGACAATATCCCCCAGGGCTCTGTTGGCTTGTGCATAGGCAGTCTTCACCTTCTCCCACTGCTCCCCCAACCCCAAAGACAGAGACTGCAACCCACAGCAACACTTAGCATCATTGAGCCGCAAAAGCGTGGCAGACGTTGGTACAAACAAGAGTTGCAAACAGTCTGCAGCTGGGGTTGGGATGCTACACAGCCATGCAATGCATGACTGACAGCTGATGTCAGTCATAGACTTGACTGTGTGTGTTATACTGCATGTGCTGACACTATGGCAAAATCGGCTGTGAAATTGGCAGTATGTACCTGAAGCTAGAGAGAGAGACAGTTCAAATGACTGATGTGATGATTCACAAAGTGAGCGAGTCAGCGAGCGAGTGAGTGGGCGAGCCAGCAAGTGAACAAGTGAGTGTGGGCAAGCAAGCGAGTGAATGGGCGAGTGAGTGAGGCAGGAAAGAACTGATCAACGAAAGAATGAGTGAGAGTGGCAGGGTTGGCAATGCCTGGGTAGTATACCTGGAACTTGAGGTTAGTATACTGTCCTCCAGGCATCTCATGCTGGTACACATCTGAGCTAGTGCTGCGCAGGTCCGACTCATAGGGCGCATATAAGCCCCTCGTTTGCTCCCAAAATGTATTCAACCTGCATCACAATTCATCATATAAGCCTCTGCTGTCAATATGCAATCCGCAAGCGCTAGCAGGGGCAAAGCAGAGCCTCTGAGTACATTCTCATTTCAAGCAGTCTTGACACATCATTGTGTCCAGAGGGCTACTCCTCAGCGTGCTGAGAGAACAAGTTAATTGGCATGACTCTCGTAATAAGAGAAGTCAACCTATCTGACACCCTTTGACAAAGATCTCAAAAGGAGCGTCTGACATACTCCAGAGACTGTCACGAGAGCTGGGTGCCCATCAACAGGAATCATGTAGAAGCCACCAGCTCCATCATGCACACCAGAGCTAATATCGTAAGGTCACAGCATAGATGTCCAGCAGCCAAACAATGAACAGAACCATACCTGGCAAGCTGATTTGGGTTGATGCCGGTGTCCAAGTCTGTCCCGTGGAGGGCGTTCACCAGCGCCCCTAGGGAGGGCTGTGAGGTGGCCCCAGACATGCTGTCTATGCAGCAGTCTATGATGTCTGCCCCGGCCTCTGCACATGCCAGCTGTGTGGCCACGCCTGTGCCGGCTGTGTCATGTGTGTGTACATGAATAGGCATGTCTGGAAACTGTTTCCTGCAGACAAGTACTAAACTTCCCACCAGTAACACTTGACAGATAACGAGGATATTGGTCAATGGCATGGTGTAAGATGCAAGACCTGTGCTTGCAAATATGGCCCTGCATAAGCTATAGATAGGAGCTAGGCCACCCTTGGGGAACCAATCAGATGATTACAGATCTCATAAGAGCTTGAGCTGATGTGGCGCTGCCCTGGTCTAGACGTGACAAAGCTGGAGCACACTGCTAAATCAAGGCAATTAGTCATCTATGCAGCAGCTACGTCGCAGACAAATTTGAACCCTGGTGCACTGGAGCATGCTGACGCAGCAGGCAATGAACAAAACAAGCATGCCCATCATTGCCAATCACGTACTGCAAGGTCACTGTTATGCATGATACTCTCATGCATTTGTGCTTTACCCACCTCTGAGGGCTTCGTGCCTGCCAAAGCAGGTCGAGACTGCATGCTTTTGGTGAACAGCACCTTGTGCAATGTCAAGACCGAGAGCTTCAGTGTGGCGTAAGTCTCAAAGAACATGCATGACACTACATCTTGTTCAGTACAGCCCTTTTCACTTTCATGTGAGGTGACAAATGTGTGTGTACCTGAGGGCTCCTATGAGCATGGTGGCAGCTCTGGGCTTGAGCAGGCCGGCCATGTCCTTGATGGCCAGGGTGTGGATGCCGTGACCCACCAGCTCATCCGCCAGCTTCAGGTAGTACTCCAGATCATACTGCACGTCACACATGGAGTTCTAACGTTAACATTTACATTAGCGTAAACATTAACACTGGTGTTAACCTTAACATTAACATGAACTTGAACATCAACAGTGACATTAACATTAGCATTATCATTAGCATTAACACTAGCGGTAACATTAACCTTAACATTAACACCATTTTTATGATTACCATTAATATTAACAGTGTTTTTTTGGTTGGCGAAAACTACTGCCTGTTGCCTTTTTAAGCGTTAGCGGGGATTCGGGGCTTTCTTGGCCGGGCCGTCATTTTCTGTGAATTTGTTTAATTAACATGCAAAGGCCATGATCTTCATAGACTGAGCATGCTGCAAAGGCTGAACTAGCTGCGCAACATACAAAGGCAGCTTCAGATAGTAATCAAAATTATGCTGCGTCTCACGCACAGATCACTGCACAGCTGAATGAGTGGTATAACATGAAAAGGAGCCATGACTGAATCCGACAAGTAGCTGCATGGACAGTTGATAGGCAATTGCGCTGCTGAAGACAAATGGCAGAGAAGACTCGCAACATATGTTGTTGCCAAGATAGGCTTCATGTACAAGAGCATAGTGGAAGGTGTGGAAAGCTTTACATTGCACTGACTACAAAGAGACGCTTTCTGCCACGACTGCCCAAAGTCTTGTCGAGACTTGACACCACTCCAGCATAGCGGCATTTCTTCAGATTCCATGCATGACTAAGATCACACAGCGCAAAGTAGTATTGATGCCAAGCAAGCACCACCACAGTCAAGAGCATGTTCACACAATGCATGCTGGACCTGATAGGCTTCGCACGTACCTTTTTCTTGCTGGGGTTGGAGACATCCCCAGTATAGCACAGGGTCCCCTCAGCCACCCCACCCCCCTGGTGGACCGAGTCTATCCCAAACTTCAGATTGTCTATGTAGTTTAGGGAGTCAAAAACCCTGAAGATGTCCACGCCTGCTACTCTAGCTTCTTTCACAAAGGCGTTGACTACATTGTCGGCATAGGAGGTGTACCCCACAGCATTGACCCCTCTCAACAACATCTGCAGAAAAGAAAAGAAAAGTTTATGCTTTTCAGCGATCAAAACGGGAGCCTGCAAGGCGCTAGCCTGGAGCATTGACCCCTCTCAACAACATCTGCAGAAAACAAAAGAGAAAATTATGCTTTTCAGCAATCATAATAGGAAACTGCAAGGCGCCAGCGCGGAGCATTGACCTGTCTCAGCAACATCTGCAAAGATGTTGCACACAAGTCAAGATGGTTTGGTTCTTGCCAGCCACCATGACATGATGTACCATGTGGTGTGCATCCAGAAGACAAGACAAAAGACAGCATTGGTTATTCTTGTTCGACATCTGTAGTAGCCTTGCTGTTTTGTGCGAAAAAGTGTATAGCATTGATTTCTCTGGTCAACATGTTATGTAGCATTGAGATTTTCCTGTCAACATCTGCATTGCTCTGTCTTGTCAACACCTGTGCTAGCATTGTGTCAAGGCAAATTTTGTCGAAAGCCACACCAGCAAGTGGAGGTATATGTAGGCTTGACAGCTATATACTATGACACACTGCCTGTGCTCTGATACCTTTTGTCTCAGGCGCACATGCATAAGGTTGACAGAATATAAATAAATGCTTCCAAGCCCTCTATGAAGAGAAGCTTCATGCGCCCCTTGCAGCGCACTTTATTCAAGAAGTGGGGGTTCAAGGCCTGGCCTTGCACCCAGCAGGCATGCACCAACAACCAGACATGCATCAACAGAGACGCCTGCCATACCAAAATTCAAATTTCACAATCCAAACACGGAGGACAGAAGCTTCCCTTGCAGTACCTGGAATGGGATGTTTGGAATGCGCTCTCTGAGCAGCTCCAGGCGTCGCCAAGGACACTCATGCAAGAAGCGCAGGGCCACATCAAAGGTGGCCCCGCCCCATACTTCTAGAGAGGCAGCCTCCTTCATGACATGCGAGGTGGCACTGGCAGCCTTGAGCATGTCATGCGTGCGCATGCGGGTTGCCAGCAGACTCTGGTGAGCGTCTCGCCTGCAAGGCAAAAGTCATGTAGCTTTTCAAACAATAAACACAGATCAGTAGGTGGAACAGCAGTGTGCTGTCGCATTTTCATCTATTGAAGGTGAACAGACTCTGATGAGCATCTTACCTGCAATAGTGCATGGTAAAACTTTCAGCTGCTGTTCATCACATCATGAGGAACCAAGCTACAGCTGCTGCCACAGTGAAATGCTCATCATGACATGAGGAATCAAGATACAGCTGCTGCCACACAGAACAGCAGAGTGGCTTCCGCACTGTTTGGTGACGTTGCACAGGCTTTTAGTTCATTGTCTGTGGGACTCTGTCAACATCTTGCCAGTGTCAATGCTTGCCGCCATTCATCTGCAGCACATCACCTGACAAAGCAGCATTGGTGCTGACAAGCAAAACATTTGCAGACACTCGCACCAAGGTAATATGCAGTGATAAAAGCTTGCAGACCCATTTTGATGCACAACGTACATGTTTTGACTTAAACCTGGCATTGACAAATGTTCTGAGACTAAAAGCTGATATCTCCCTGATCCAGTCCTTGTCTGCCTAATGCCACAAGTAGTTACAGCACACACTAACGACAGACAGGCACATTACACAGACTGATGCCCTTGTAATCAGTCATTGGCAGTAACACACACTCAGCAGAAGCTCACATGGTGGTATCAGTGATGAGGGCCCCCTTGTGAGCCCTGATGGCCTGACCCCACTTCTCAGGGCCCTCTCTCAACAGCAGATCCCTCCAGCCTGAGGGGGGCTGACTGCCCATCCCCTGGACATGGGGGGGTGGGGGGGTGATCGAAGAAGGGGGGTTGCCCACTGCTCCAGGGTGTGATGGCCCATTCACAACCTTTACAACCAGAGCATAACCAAGTTAGCAAGCTGCCATTGGCACACAGCAGTTGGTAACTTCAGTTAATATATTAAACTTGGAACAATACACAGAAGATTAGCATGAGCCTCGCACAGAGATGCCAGGCATGAAATGAGGAATGGCTACAACAAAAAGAAAAGCATGGTGGGTAGCGTCTGTCTATCATCGATGTGGCTAACAGCCTGCATGGTGCTCACTGAGACTCAAGCCCAGTCAAGCACCAGACTGGAGGCTCTGTGCTGTGCACTCATCAATTTGGACGTGTATCCAAACCTATGGTACAGGCAGATGACCAAAAGTGGCTTGTTGATCTTACCAGCTCTGCTAGGTAGGTCAGCACTCCAGAAGACTGGCTGGCGGCATCGTGGTGGAAGTCAAACAGCTGTGGGTTGTCCTCTATGAAAGACGTGGTAGCATAGCCCGACAGAAACTCTGGGTGCCGCAAGACGTTCTCCAGGAACAGGATGTTGGTCTTCACCCCTCTGATTTGGAACTCGTATAGGGCGCGCTGCATCTTTTGAATTGCATGAATGTAGCTGTTGGACCGCACTATGACCTACAAATCACTCAAGTTTTCAACTGTTTCTGTGACTCACAAGAAGGGTACTGTGGGTGTCATAGATCCAGCACTGCAGGCTAGGCTGGGCACTGCGCTCAGCAACCAACAAACACGAGGTACTACGCTTTGCTTCAACCGTGTTGGCAATTCTCTAAAAACACCTGACCACAGGGAGGAAAAGCCATTTGCTGCGCAGACTGACTTTGTACAGCATTTTTAACCCTGGAGTGGCAGGCTTTGTACATCTGATGAGGAAGATGCATGGACAGAGCGTCCTGCTGTAGTGCATTTGCATCATGTTATGCATGTGGCACATGCAAGGGGAGAAAGACTGCTCTCACCTTGACCAGCAGGGAATCATAATGACGGGAAACTACGTTGCCAGCTGTCATGGCACCATCCAGCCGGATTCCCGGCCCTCCTGGGGATCGGTAGGCTTGAATACGCCCAGAGTCTGGCTGCACACATGCCAAGCTGTTGTCACTACATGTTGTGTCATGTCTAATGTTGCTGTCAGCAAAGATGCCAGGCTTGCAGCTCAGCGTTGTATCTGTTACAGCACATATCATGTCTAGTGTTTCTGTAAGCAAGGACGCAAAGATTGCGGCTCATAATGCAGTTCAGCACTTGTCAAAAGACCATCCTGTTATACAGTCCTAACAAGTTCTGCAGGCAGCCAGCTTTGCATCGTACAGGATGGCTAAAAGCAAAGCATGCAACACAGCACAGCACAGCACAGCACGCACTGCACAGCACAGCACGGCACGGCACGGCACGGCACGGCACGGCACGGCACAGCACAGCACAGCATCAACTGAGTCAACAAGACACAGCACAAGACCACAGCAGTTGCACTGAGCTGCTCTGTCCACGTACTCACAGCAAGGCATCAGTCCCCACGATATTGGTGCAAGTCCAACCTGAAAGTTCCTCTCAGGGTCTTCACAGGTGATTCTGCACTGGATGGCATACCCCCTGGGGGGTGGGATGTCCTCCTGCTTGCCAATGCCCAGGCTTTCTAAGGTAGCTCCTCCTGCAATCTTGATCTGGGCTTGAACCAGATCAATCTGTGTGATCTCCTCTGTCACGGTGTGCTCCACCTGCACCACAACAGCCAGCAACTGTTTCAAATAAGCAGATAAGCACAGAAGCAGACAAGCAACTTGTTCACATAAGCCTTCCATGCAATCTCCAGGGCGTCAATCAACTGTCCAGCAGACTTTTGTGTTTGTAGACCTCTGCAATGCTATGAGGACAATGACATGTCTGAGAGATGTGCAGGACATCTGATACTACATCCTGCAGCGTCCTGGGATGCAGTCTATCTCAGGAAGCCTTACTACACCCGCACTTAGCATCCTATCATGTGGCATTTGGTCCTTGCATGCATGCTGAAGCATAGCATCATGCCATAAGTAGATGTATAAGACAGACTAGTCCTGGTTCCACATTGCTGACGACCAGCATGTTTGCAGAGCAGCATCATGCCATAAGTAAATGTATAAGACAGACTAGTGTTGATTCTATGTCACTCATGACCAGCATGTTCGCAGAGCAGCATCATGCCATAAGTAAATGTGTCAGACAGACTAGTCTTGGTTCTACGTTGCTGATGACCAGCATGTATGCAGGAGGCCCACCTGTATCCTAGGATTGACCTCCAGGAAATAGTAGTCGCCGTTCTTGTCAACCATGAACTCCACAGTTCCGGCGTTGCGGTACTTCACATGGTGAGCTATCTTGAGGGCATCACGATGCAGCGCCTGCCGCACCTTGTCATCCAGCCCGTATGCGGGTGCTAGCTCTACTACCTGCCACAAACTACTGTGTTGTTGAGAGGTAGTGGCTAAGGTGATGTTATGCATGACGCTACGCATCTGTTTGTCCTGTGCAATTAGGGGACATTGGTGCAGCTGTCATTGGTCAAATGTCAAGACCACAAGCAGAGCAGGCCAGGGCAGGGCAGGGCAGGGCAGGGCAGGGCAGGGCAGGGCAGGGCAGGGCAGGGCAGGACAGGGCACGCAAGGCGAGGCAAGGCCATAGCCAAGCAGGGCAGGGGCAAAGCAGCCAGGGCAGGAATAAGGGCAAGCACAGCCACAACAAGGCATCATGTGACGTCCCACATTGCCTCAATGCTGACACCATACATTAAGCCTTTAGGCCTTCTCACTTTGCGCCATGATGCACTCAACTCTGAGGACAGCAACCATACTATTCCTGACAGCAAGGCATAGCCATTTGACGGGTAATCACCTTTTGGTGGCGCCTCTGCACTGAGCAATCCCTCTCATAAAGATGCACCACATTGCCATGGTTGTCAGCCAGAATCTGCACTTCAATATGTCTGGGCGACTCCACATATTTCTCAATGAACATGCGCCCATCCCCAAAGGCTGCCTTGGCTTCATTGCTAGCTCTGTCAAATGAGTCCTCCAAATCCTCCTCTGCATGCCACAAACCACACTATCAGTCACACAATGCTGGCAAACGTCCTCCTTATAATGCTTGGCCTTGATGAGGGCTCTTGTAAACATTGAGTCCTTTGCACACATGCAGCACAGCATGATGCAGGAAGCCATCTTTCACTGCATGTGAGTCACAACTCTAGTATAAGTCTATGTGCCATGTGCCTCTGTTGTGGGAGTACTTTTTTCGGGCAATCGTGCTGAAAAGAAAAGAAAAGAAAAGACTACGCCTTTCGGTGTCAATTTAATGAGAAGCCAAGTATTATACCGGGCTGCCCACTGCAATCGTGCTGACAGTGTTCAAAGTACATGACAGATGCATTGATCTTTATGTAGCCTGTTACTGAATGCACAACCCTAAATGCACCAAGAGGTTGTCTTTTACTTGACCTGGCTTTGCACCTCTCAAGCAGTTAGCTGACAAGTGAGCAACAGTGTGTTGTGGACCTCTCAAACGTTCACATGGCAAGTGTGCACTGAGTGAGATATTTTGCGCAATTGTCAAGTCCTTATAATCTGTAGGGTGACAATTGCCTATATTCCCACATATACAAAACTTGGAATTCCTTATTTGATTTAGTTTGTGTGGTACCTTGGTGTACCACCCTCATGCCCCGCCCACCCCCACCCATGGCAGCCTTCAGGATGACAGGGAAGCCTGCCCCCTTGGCAAACTTGAGGGCTGACTGGGCATCAGTGATGGGGTCCTTGGAGCCAGGCACTACTGGCACTCCACACTCCTCTGCTAACCTCCTGGCTGTGGTCTTATCTCCCATAGCCTGTGTATGGCAAATTCTATCCATGTATTCTGCATTTGTGGGCCTTGTGCTGAGTCAGGCCTTGCTCAACAGCACATATGCACGTAGGATGCCCTTACACAAGCATTATATGTGTTATGTACAGTGAGCCACAAGTATACCCAACTGTCAAGCGCAAAACATCCAATATGATGACATGTTGAACATGGCACAGGAGGTGTACATGAGTGCTTGCTGTCTGTCTGGCTGTGGTGACTCGTCCACCAGACAGACAGCATGCACATTTTGCTGTCTGCACACTGGATCTCACTTTGCAGCCTGCGTGGATGCTGGACATCATATCTCAGCCAGACAGACAGCAGTAAGCTATGCGTGCCAACATTCCAGGCTGCTGCCTCAGGAGAAGCCCTTTGTGTTGTTGAAAGGCATACACTCTTTTTGAAAGTGTCTACAAGCTGAGTTGCATCCAGGCAGCACAGTCTGCCATGAAGGCAGCTTGAGCCATACCTCAATAGTCTTGGCTGTTGGCCCAATGAATACAATCCCTTCCTCACCACACCTTCTGGCAAAAGTGGTGTTCTCGCTGAGGAAGCCATATCCTGGATGAATTGCATCCACAGACTGCTGCTTAGCAAGGGCAATGATGGCTTCAACGTCGAGGTAACTCTGCACTGGAGTCATCTCTGGACCACTGATCTCATATGACTCATCTGCCTTGTACCTGTGTGGCTGCAGCCTGTCTGCTGGGCTGTAGATTGCCAGCTGCATGCCACACAATTGTCAGGTCCAGCATTTGCAATGCTGAAGACCTGTGATGTGTGTACAATATTACAGACAGCACAGGTGGCAGCTTATGCTGAGCAGCTTCTGGCACAGGGAGCATGAATGGAGGGGGAGGCTGAACTTCTGCAATGTGCTCTAGGCATGCCTACTTGTATCAATGCCAGCACTGGCAACATACATGCGTTGCAATGCATGGGCAGCAAATGATGCTTTGGAATGTTGTGTTGCAGTATGAACTGTCTAGGAGATGTGCATGTTCATAGGAAACGCACAAATACTAAATTTGAATGCTTGTTTCATGTTGTGGCAGGGTTGCACATGGAAAGCTTGAAGGTGTTTGTGCTGTGGTCATTCACCGTTCTCAAGCCCAACTCAGTACCAGCCCGAAAGACTCTGACAGCTATTTCTCCACGATTCGCACACAGAATTTTCTTGAAAGGTGTCTCATCTGATTCTTCAATCTGCACCAAGGCAGTCGAGAGCTTGTGTTGACCTACTTTGCAGGCATGTCTGGAACGAATCTGTAACTGCTTTGCCAATAGGTTCTGACAGCCTACCACGATGCCATTCTCATTCACTGTAGGGGTTGAAACTCTGTCGTGCCCTGAATAGTTCTTCAGACAGGTGATCTGCAGCAGCTTGCTGACAGCTACGCGAGGACGACGTGCGAACCGAGCTGACACTTTGCATCTGCAGATTGGGCGCAGCAGGGCACCGTGCTGATGGGTGTCCAGTCCATGAGCAACAGGCACGTGGCCGTAGATCGACTGCATGGTTGAAGACCTTTATGTTATGCGTGTCACTCAAATTTATGCTCGCGGCATTGCAGCAATGGCATCTTGGTGATAGACCCAACGATGGCCTTTCCCCTTTTGCAGCAGCGCGTTACACAGCGTGATTGCGGGTCCTAAATCGAGATCGCACCCCAACTAATTTTGCTGCAAAGCTGATGACTCACCTTCGTCATACATGAGTCATGCTGTATTAGTAAGATGTGAAGGGGCTCTTGAAAGCTTTTACAGGGCGTTTGTGTCATCGACAAGCGAGCTTTGGCGTTGTTCTGCATAAACGTGTGCTGGTCAGCAATGAGCGCAGGACTGTTAATTCCAACAAGGCCATCAGCAGCAGCAAATGACCCCAATTTGAGACTCCGCAAGAACTTATAGCCTTGAGCTTTTGAAGGCCGTCGCACCGCAAGCTGGCAGCTGCTGAAACATGAGAGGATAGCATCATGGGGGCAACATCGCATATGCTTGTAAGGGCGCCGGCGCAAATCAGCCGTAGCCCCCCTGTTCGCAGAAGGGACCAGGTGCGATCTCACAACGCAAGCACCAAACGAAAGCGCACTCCCGCTGTAGTCTCGATGCTTTGGCTTGTGGTGCAGCGTAGTCACGGAGCACAAACACGCGTATATTATGTCACCTGTCTGGCTTAGCTGAGTTTGCCATTACGCCAGGACGAGGAGGGGCCTGCACCTTCAGATCAAGCTCCAGGTGAGCACTCTAACAAATCTTTGTGTGTTTTACTGACATGACATCCACAAGCAACCAACGCAGCACTGTAGTTGTGGCAAAGCGTTTTCGTGTCTTGTCTGATGGCTGCACGGCAGTTTCGTGTCTTGGTCAGGTCTTTTTAGGTCTGTGGCAGTTTCGTTCTGACTTGTCATCTCTGGCTCAGTGCAAGGGCTCCATCTAAGCTGCACGTTGTTAAGCAAGTCAGCCTCAAAGCTCGCTTGAGGAGTTATGGCTTTGCTGGCGTTGCAGCTTATGGTCTGCTGAACACTGTGTACTATATCACAGCCTTTCTCTTCTTCTGGACTCATGTTGCAAAGGTTCCTAGAGGTGAGATCTTTGGTGCATACGTCAAGAATGTTCACAAAAACTAGCGGTATCTGTTGCCATCAACATGTTTCAATTATTCCCGTGCAGTTAAGCTCATTTATTCTCTGATCAATTTGACTAATGTGCACATGTCATGTGTAAAGTCTGTTGTTGATCAGCTCGGTCTGTCATCATTTGTACAAAGCTGCGGTGGACGTTCCTCACTGCATGCTTCAGGATTGGGTCTGGCAGAGACAGCAAAGAGGTTTGTGGGCGTGATGAGCTTGACATGGGCTGGTAGTCAAGTGACCAAGGTGCCTTGTTCCAACTGATGCTGCATGACTAGCTGTAACACCCCGCACCTGCACTGCTCTCTGTTAAGTGAATAAAGCTGTGATCAAAAGCTGTCTTGGCTCCTGTCAGGATCAATATAATGCTTGATCAGTCAAATACCGTTCTGTCGAAATTTTGTGCCCGTGGTTTCAGAACTTCTGGCATCAGCCTTTGCTGGCAGCGATTTGGAGCAGCTGCTTGTTTCTGCACCACTGCTGATCAGTGTTCCTGCAATCAAATATCTGGTAGCATTTTCTGCAGCGCTCAGAATACGCACATACACAAGTCATTGTGGTCAAGTCACTGCTGATCATGCAATTGCCATGACAACATGCAACAAGCTGTGAGGGTTGTCTTTTGTAGCCTTGCACAAGCTGTTGTTTTCTGCATGCTTGCAGGTGGCAAGGATAGCTGCAGCTCTTGCATTGGCGCCCCTGCTGGACAATGCCTGCCATGTGGCACAGCAAAGGCTGGGATTGACTTCCAAACGCACTGCTTTGAGCCTGGTGGTGTTGTCCTGCATTGCATTGGCGTCATTGTGCTTTGGAGCCACAGTGCTTGTGTGGGCCTGACTTCAAATGCTGGCCAGTGGACGATTTGGAACTACTGCCTCACATGGACTCACCGTGTCTGCTGACTGCACACAAGTAATTATAGAACCAGCTGCAGCCTAGCTGAGCCCCGTGATGTTGTGAAGTCGACTCCTGGCTGGAGGATGGATTGAGCTCGAATGTTGGCAAAATGCACGTATTGAGAAATCTCACATACATGTCTGTGTAACACTGGTCAGGACTGATTTTTCACTTGCAAATTCTGAACCTATCTTTCCTTGTCATCAATGCTATTCGCAGCTTGTGCGGGTAAAAAATGAGGGCCCGTTATGAAGTGTTAGTTTATCATCCGCAGTGGGTGCTGCAGCTCCTGCCACTCGAATTCGAAAGCAACTTCTGGCGGAACCGGTTTAAGGAACACGTTACCATGTTTTTGGTTTTGTTTGCGCAAGCGGCTTCAAAGATGGAGCTGCAAGCAAACGAGAGGTGTCTACTTGTGGCGCCATGACCCGACATGAGGCTCGATCGGGGCTCGATAAAAAGGTACAACAGCAACAGGTCAAGCTCCGAAACCAGTAGCCGTCGCACTGACTCACACCGTAACACTCTCAGCACGCAAGCGGAAGAAAGTAGCGCTGCGCCCCAGGCAGTATATGCAGCTGACGTTCAGCGATCGTACAATTCAGCAGTGACCGGCGGTCACTGTACATTGTGCAAGCACCTAAACTGGTTTGCATGAAGCAAAGAAGCGCCGGGAAAGCTCAGCGAACGCCCGCAAACCAAGGCACCTACTTGCTTGATAGACTGATTGTGCCGAGAATCGAAAGTTTTGCTCAAAATAACGATTACACCGACATCGAAGCGGTTGCAGACTACCTGAGAGGGGTGTACAGGGAGTATCAGCGGCATAAGCTGGGACCTTTCCGGAGTCAGGTAGCCAAGGCAGTGCAGTTCATACAGCAAAAAGGCGGCATCAACAAACAGGAGATCGAGTTGCAGGTCAGTCGACACCTTTTACACTCCTGGACCCCTCCCTTTCTCTGCCAGCAGCATATTGCACGCCAGCTGCACCTCGTTCACTCATGACATGCAACTTGCAGGCAGTTGAAGAGCAGCACTTCAGATCACGACTTGACGGCATCAGCACAGCTGGCAGTGATAGTGGCAGCAGCATACTAGACAGTGATGCCAGCAGTGGCAGTAGTGATGCAGAGCTGGACCCAGACCTAGGGGCAGACCTTGACCAGCATGTGGACAATGCACTCTTACATGCTGCTAACCAACAGCACATGAACAGCTCTCTGCTCAGCATGTACTCCAGTCCTGCTGCCACCCTGCCTTCCGTACCCAGTGCGTCTGATCTGGTCAACCAGGAAGCAAGCGCAAGTCAAGCAGCTGCTGTTGGAGTTGAGGCTCCTGCTTTTGCTCCTCCCCAGGCATGTCCTTCTCCAAATATGCACCTCCATCTTATAGGACAACAAGCATGTGCTTTGTGCAACAAGCTTTCAGTATCGCGCTGCTTGATTGACCATATCTGTTTCGTCGTCAGCAACAGCAAGGGCTAGGGAATCTTGTTCTGCCCTTAACATGCTATTTGCTCGCTGTGATGCTCATTGTTCTCATGCAGGTTGTGGAGGCAGCAGCCAGGCGTGCTTTGGCTGCAGAGCGTGCACAGCAGCACGGCATTCAAGCAGCCCGCCAAGCTCCTCCCAGACCTGTGCTTGATGATTCAAGTCCTTCCACTTCAGGTTCAGCATGTTTCTTCTGCCGGTTTACCAGCCTTGCTGCAGCTTTGCAGCAGGTTTTCAAGCAATCTTTGGCCTGCCTCTTACTGAGACATCTGTTGGCATGATTTCATCAAACATGCATGATCTGCCTGACAGGTTGCACCACCTCACATGCGCCATGTTTGATGACCTGAATCTGCGCGATGCGGCATATGCTTGCTGTACGCTGTGCTGTGAGTCAGGGCGGCTGCGGTAACATGTCAGTCCAGTAGAGCGTCTGAGCACGTGAGAAGTCTGGATGTGTGTCTGGTCTGAGGCACTGCATGCTGCTGTCAGCATGCAGCTCACAGCAACAAACGCAGCAACCAAAGAACCAAAATGGACTAGCATGCATGCTATTTCTGGTGAACAGAGTTTTAGAAGTGAGTTCAGCATCCATTTTTATCACTCATGCAAAAGCAGCAAAACCTGTTTGGCATCAAAATTCAGTATTTGCAGTGTATGCCTGCCAGTCAACAGCAGTCCGTTCTTGCACAGTTGTATGATAGAGCAGACTAAATTGTGTGATTGACCAAGCTCAGATGGCAAGACATCACATGCTTTGTTGATGCAGGTACACCTGCGAGGACACCTGTCCAGGCAGCTGCAGCCCAGAGGCCTGTCACACCCGCACAGACAACCAGTCCTGCATCTGCAGCAGCACCTGTGGATGCCATTGCAGAGAGGAGGGCTTCCAAACCTGAGACTGGCAGCCAGAAGCGCGCCAGACGAGCTGCAGAAGACTCATCCAGTGATAAAGCCAGGTCAGTAGGCAAACTTGACATCCTTGCGCCCTGGTTTGCATGCTGGTAAGAAGTCATCTACTCTGTATACACAGTGTGCTGCTCAGCATGACATGGCATGTGGCATAATATGCTATGGCATGGCTCGGCACAGCACAGCCTGGTGTGTTTATTTGTTCACAGGTTGCAACTAAGCAACAGTGCGGCTATTCAGTTTCACAAACCTGCATTGTTGCTGATGGGCACAGCCTGCTTGCCTGGCAATGTGCCCACCCTCATAGCTTGCATGCTTCAGAACATGGCTGTACTTGTTGTTGAGATGTTTTGGCAACTGATGCCCATTTGACGCAGGGATGCTGCAGTGAAGAGGGGCAGAACGGGAGCCTCTGGCAAACTGGGATCAGCTGTCACTGGTCAGCCTCTCCTCGGAAGATTTCTGTCTCCACAGCAAATAACATTGTGTTGTGAAGGCACGATGAGATTGGTAGCATGCATACAACAGGGCTCAGATCATGAGATCCATGCTGTACTGTGCTGCATCCTCCATCTTGGAAGTGTGTGCGACACCAAAGGCTTTGTACAATTGTTGCAATATCAGCCATAAGAAAGCCTGCTTTTGGTGCTTACTGTTATTCAGTTGTTGGCAAGCTGGCTCAGCATGACTGCTTGCTGGCTGCAGGTCCAAGACAAGTGACCTATGCTGACTTGGGAGGCATTGAGAATGTGCTGAGTGACATCAAGGAGCTCATTGAGCACCCTTTGCAACATCCTGAGGTACCACTTCTCACTACCCATACCTAATTCTGCAAAAGATCCTTAGGCTGAATTTGTACGGGATGATGCCAGAAACTTCCTGCAAAATGCAGCATTGGAAGGATGTCATCACATTTTCATGCACATGTCACATCTGTCTGCCAATTGAAGGAGGCTGTGCAACAAGCAGTGCTTTAGCAGTGGTCCATTTGTATGTGAGTCTTGCAGATGTATGTCAAACTTGCTGCTGTTTTGCAGCTAGTCCGACATGATTTATGGTGCCTTCTCTCCTGCAGTAGCTGGAGGCGTCGACACATTGCGCAACTGTGTGATTCAGGTGTATGCCTGGTTGGGGGTTGAGCCTCCTCGGGGGGTCCTGCTGCATGGCCCCCCTGGCTGTGGTAAGACAGCTCTGGCCAATGCCATAGCTAACCAGTGCGGTGTGCCGTTCTTGAGGGTGTCTGCACCAGAAATTGTGTCTGGCATGTCAGGTGTGTTGTTTGGATAGGACACATTGAGATGCAGTCTTGACATGTACCAAACATAGCGCATGAGAAACTCTCACAGAGGGATGATGGGACAGCATGTGCATGGGCATGTGCATGTGCATGCATGATCACATGGCGTTTCCACATCACCCACAGTTTGCTGTTTGGCTCTTGTTGCAGCAGCCAATTCATTTCTGTTGCAGTAACCTAACTGTCATCACATGTTGCTGCAACGCATACGCATTGCTGCCAGCATCTTCAAATGATTCAATGCAGGGGAGTCTGAAGCAAAGCTGAGACAGCTATTCCAAGAAGCCACACAGGTCGCGCCGTGCATCGTCTTCATTGGTGAGCTAACGATTTGCTTGCAGAATTGTTCTCATGCGCAATCATTATGACATCCCAGCTGTCAGTGCAAACATGAATATAGCCCACAATTGTTTTGCGTGTGTAGCAGCAGTTCTTGACTTTCTTGCTTGCTCAAGCATCAGACACATGCATTCAGACAGACATATGCAAAACAATTGTGGGCTCCTGCCCACCAATGCTTTTGCGCTAAAGCAGATCTGGCGCAGTGAGCTGCATGCAGCACCGCAACAGCAGCTGTTGTCTGCCATCATGGGCACAAACATTGCGCAGCCTTGTGCAGATGAGATCGATGCTATCGCTCCGAAGAGAGAAACTGCTCAGAGGGAGATGGAGAGACGCATCGTGGCTCAGATGCTGACGTGCATGGATGACCTTTCTGCTCCCCCACCTTCAGCTCAACAACAGCCTCCTGCGGACGCTACAGCTGCTGCACCTGAGTCACAACCTGCAGCTGATGTGCACCAGGACCAGCTACCATCCAAGCATGTAGTCATCATCGGTGTGTACTAGCAGCACCATCTGCCTTGTCAGTGTTGATCAATCTGCCCAATGCTGCACCATACAAGGTTGCAGGGCTCAAGTGTGTGAAGCAACAGAGAGACTGTGGTTGTAGGTGCTACCAACCGGCCAGATGCGCTGGATCCAGCCCTGAGGAGGGCAGGGCGTTTTGACCGTGAGATTGCCATGGGCATCCCTACAGAAGCAGCACGGGCCAGAATCCTGCAGGTGATCAAACTTGCCTTGCAGCTGGGGTGTGTAGCAGGACTGCTGAACGCATGCACTGTTGCGGCACATAGCTGGCAGTGCTGGGCTTCGAAACATGCACAATTCAGTCTCAATTTGCACACATACACAACGCAGCAGTCGCTTGCACAAGTAACTTGATAGGCTTGCATTTCTGCTGTTTGGGCTGGAATGTGCACTTAGTCACAGCTTTCACAGAAACAGCTGAGCTGGGTCTGACGCAAGATTTGTGGTGTTGCAGGTGCTGTCACGGCGTCTCAGGCTGTCCGGTGACTTTAACTTCCATTCCATAGCCAAGCTGACCCCAGGCTTTGTGGGAGCAGACCTGGCTGCTCTACTCAAAGAAGCTGCAGCCATTGCTGTCACCAGAATCTTCCAACAGCTGGATGCACCTGCTCCTGCACAGCCATCCGGTGCAGCTGAATACAGCCTTCAAGCTCAGAGGTGAGAGCTTGTAATCAGTGCAATGAGTGACATCTCAAACACCTGTCACATGCAGTGATGGATGAGTCAAGCTAAGAAGCTGTGACCAGCATTGCTATATCACTAAGGCTCTCCGCACAGGCTGCAGCATGAACCGACACATGCGTGCCCTGATCAATGATGTTACATTGCGTGACTGTCAACACCGTTGTGTTAGTAGGCCTTATAGGGATGCACAAGACAGGCTGCTCTGCAGAGACAAGACTTGTCCTGCGTGTACCTAGCTCATCATGAGCTGGAAAGCGTTTTAACTATAATTTTTTGTTATTACTAATGTTATTCTTATTACTAATGTTATTGTTCTTATGCATGTCCTGCTGCAGGGCTACAGATGCTGATGCACAGACACTGGCAAGCACATCTCAGCCCAGCCCCCCCCTCACCTCGAGTCAGTCTGGGCCCTTGACCCCAGCACAATTGGCGCCCTGTGCCATCACACAGCAGGACTTCGAGACTGCAGTGAAGAAGGTGCAGCCAAGCGTGCGGCGGGAGGGCTTTGCAACGACACCAGATGTCACTTGGAGTGATGTTGGCTCTCTAGCTGAGGTGGAGCTGCAGCAAAATAGCTTGTCTTCTTGGAGGATGCATGTACACCTGTAGTCAATGCTTCGATTCGATTTTCGATTTGAAATGTTCCATGACCTGGGGGGCAACTGGGACTCAACTGACAGTATGCTGTTGTGGGTGCATACAGTGCTAGAGCAAGCAACTCATAGATCTGCAATGCTGACTTTGAGACGCTCCAGTCTGCTTGTGAAGCAAAACATGAACTTCTGAGATCATTACTTGAGACATGTATTGACACAAGTTGCACTGTAGGTGCGGGAAGAGCTGTCTTTTGCGATCACACAACCCATTGCTCACCCAGAGCAGTATGCAGCCATGGGCTTGGGCTCTGCAACAGGGGTGTTGCTGTACGGTCCTCCAGGTTGTGGAAAGACGCTTGTAGCCAAGGCCATTGCCAATGAGTCCGGAGTCAACTTCATCTCCATCAAGGTGACACGCTGTTGTGCTTCCTCTGCAAGTGACATGACGTTGTGGTTTCAGCCAGCAATGTGTCCACTGGCAGTACGCATAACAGCAGCTGTCTTTCTGTCCCCCCAAACCTCAGGTCTCAATGTCTTGCTCTGAATACTGAGCATGTCAGACCAGCATGTCAGATCCTGCAAGGCTTGTTGAACTCTAAAAACAAGGATATATCTGTTATCTGTTAAATATCGTGGTTACAGCTTTAGAGCCTGGCTTTTGTGTACTGGGTTTCAGCTCACAGATGCACATCATGTTTGTCCAAACCCCTATTCTTGTGTTATGTAGGGTCCAGAGTTGCTGAATAAGTATGTGGGGGAGAGTGAGCGGGCGGTGCGGCAGCTCTTCACCAGGGCACGTGCTGCTGCCCCATGCGTACTCTTCTTTGACGAGCTGGATGCCCTTGCCCCTAGGAGAGGCTCAGATGTGAATCAGTCTACTGAAAGGGTGGTCAACCAGCTGCTGACTGAAATGGACGGCACAGAGGGCCGACAGGCGGTCTATCTTATTGCTGCTACCAACAGACCAGACATGATAGATCCTGCCCTGCTAAGGTGTGTGACTCTTCTGCGTGGTCATGTATGCATGCTATGCTGTTTACGCACTGGATGTAGGTCTGCACTCCTGTCAGTCTGAGAGTGCTCATGCATACTAGGTTGGTGTACAGCAGTCAAAGTCATGCGTCAAGGCTGGTTCAAGTACCAGCGGTGTCTCTAGAGCACGACTAAAATGCAGCTGTTGTGTAGTGCTCTTGTTATCTGTCAGAGCAAGTGAGCGTGCGTCATCAGCATTATGAGGTAGACCATGCAATTTTATCGTCATATTATCATTATTATTATTATTATTACTGTTATTGTTATTGTTAGGATTATTTTTACTATTGTTATTATCGTTGATGATGTTATTTCTACCATGCACTGCAGGCCGGGCAGGCTGGACAAGATCCTGTATGTGCCCTTGCCTCCACCTGAGGGCAGGGGGGCCATCCTGCAGGCCCTTACCAGGAAGACCCCTCTGGCGGTGGATGTGGATGTGGGGGCTGTGGGCGCCAGCCCTCACTGCCATGGCTTCAGTGGAGCAGACCTGGCAGCTCTGGTCAGGGAAGCCTGCATCTGCGCACTCAAGGTATGCCCTTGGAACAGAAAATGTATAAGAAAAGACTCTCTCCGTGTAATACTGGGTTTCTCCTTGAATTTAATAAGAAGCCCAGTATTATACCGGGCTGCCCAGGTAGGTATGCCCTTGCATTCAAGCAGTGTAGCAGCCTGTGCAAACCAATGCCGTCAAGCGCAAGAGCACCCTGCATAGGACTGTGCTGCTGAAGCCTGCTCAGTTGAAAGAGCAGAGATGCCGACATGCTTGCAATGCCTGAGTTGATTGCCAGAGGTCATGTGCGATGCATTATAGTGCTGGCAAGCTTACATGGTCTACACACCTCTGAGTCATGCCAATATCACTGTCAATTTTCTGCGTTGCGTTGGTGTTATGCACAATGACCTTTGTGAAACGACACAGAATGTGAAGTCTTGCATGGCCCTTCTAAAATCTGGGCAGGCATGCACCAATGCATCTTTGCAGCTGACACTGACTGAAGCCCAACCAGCATACTCTAGCTCAATGCAGCTCATCTCTTGCAATCAATCTTCAAAACATTCCGACACAGACATTGCATGCAATGGGGTAAAACCTTTTAGGGACAAGGATGGCACCATGCATCATTGCATATCTGTTTCACATCATGTATGTAGTATAGCTTGACACACAATGTTTGTCCTGCACATACCTAGCCCATTGTGAGCTGGAAAGCGTTTGATAATTGTTATAATTAAATGTTATAAATATTGTTATAAATATCATTATTGTTATTGCTGTTGTTGATATTAAACAATGACTGTGCAGGAGAATATGGCGTCTGGGACATCATCACTCAGTGACATCCCACTGGTTCACATCCACCACTTTGAGCAGGCTCTGCAGAGAGTGGCACCCTCAGTGAGCAAGAAAGACCAGAGGGTGTACGATGCCTTGCGGTGGCAGCTTCGTTCCTCTCGCAGTCATCTGAACCCACAGGTCAGTCCCTGACCAAATTATTTTCAGTTTTATCACAAAAGACTTATCACAAAGGAAAAAATGCAACTCAAAAAGAAGAAAAGGAGTTACTGAATCAGATAAAACACCATTTTTACAATTTCCGTCTAATATTCACCCTGATCATCCTGGCCTTCTGTCACAATAGAGTGTGTGGCTTGCAGTCACAGCCTTACATGTTCTGTCATTGCAGCTGATACATCCTCCACAAAAACATGTGAAGTGTAAAGGGTGATTGCAGGCAGCTCAACATGTGGGCGCCGAAAACAAGATAACAGAAAACCCTGAAGAGGCAAATGGGGTTGATGTAGCTGGGGTAAGTGCCAATGGCATGGGTGGAACAGAAGAGGAGGGTGAGACTAAGCCAATGGAGGACTGATCCATCAGCAGGAACAGCTTTAGTTATGACTGCACACATGCATACTGTGCATGCATTCATGCGCAACCCTCGCGGGCAGGGTGCGCTAGTCACCTCACTATATGGTGGGACCAGTCAACAAGTTTGACAGGATATAAGTACAAAATGTCTAATTTAGGCAGTAGTCTGCTGCAGCAATGTCAACAGCTATGTAATACATAGTAAATGTAGTAAATATTATTTGACATTTATAAGTGCAAGCAGTATAAGCTCTTTGTGTAGCAGGTGCACATGTAGATCACAGCTTTGCTTCGAATCAGTAACGGTTTGATTAGAGGGTTTAGTCCTTCTGACAACTTTTGTGTTCCTTCACAATTGTATGCAGTAGCAACATCAGATCACTGTATGTGCACAGTGCAACCCTGTCCAACAAAATTGTGTTTTGCTGAGCCCCAGCAACATGGGCGTTATATATGTATCAAACAGCAATGTAAGATGAGCTGATGCACCCAAGCAAAGGTGACAACTGCGCATGAAAAGCAAAGCAGTGTTCAAGTTCTGTATTGGCAGTGCAACTCAGGGACACCGATGTGCTTTGCGTATGTGTAAGGGTATGCCTAGAAGCTACGACTTGGCTCTTTTCAATCTCAAAATGTATACTTTCATTCCAAAAAGTCATCGCAGCAACGTCATCCCAAACTAGACTGTCTGACTTTACAAGCCAAACTCAGACACTGTAAAAACGCGTTCATGAACTGCCTATCTGGTTTCGGAGCCTCTGTCTCAAGATTTCATGACAATGACCTCGAACTGGCTTACGCTTGCTGTGTTCGCTGCGTGGCCTAAACTCAAGTAGCAATTGCAAATAAACGACGTGGACTTCAAAAACATGGCTATGGGAGCTTGCTGCGCGACATGGGTCTGGCGACCACTCCACAGCAGGCAGGTGCAATTAAATTCTTGTATATTGCACGGCAGCTTTTCTGCGTCGTCACCTAATACCGGTGTGCAGACAGTCCGATCTTCCGCATTTGAAACAAGTACCGCGTGGTGGTTCCTTCCTGCACCAGGGGGTGCCACAGCTGGGGAGCAACAAGCAGACATCTCGTGCGTCACTGTATTTTAAAGCGGCTGCAAGCTCTCCATGCTGACCTCAACATTGAACACGTTTGTTATTTGGATGCCAGGGCACTGGGGAACATGCCGTTGCAATGAAACACGGCAGCAGGCCTCAGCAGGCCCCGACATCAGCCTGCTCAGGCCAGAGCTGCAGAGGCAATGGCTTCATGCCAACAATCAGCATTTGGGAGACAAGCAGATCACGACTAGCAGCAACCTGCGCGTGTGGTGGAGTTGTGACCAGTGTCCCAGTGGGCTTCGGCATGACTGGATGGCCACTGTCAATAACAGGCAGAATATGGATACTCAGTGCCCTTATTGCACCAACAACAGTTTGTGCCAACACAACTCATTGTTGACCGTGGCCCCAGCTGTGGCAGCCTACTGGGACACAGCCAAGAATGGGGTGACCCCAGACCAGGTCATGGCACACAGTCATGCCCGCAGGCATTGGCTCTGTCCCAAGTGTCGTCATAGCTGGCAAGCCTGGACGTTCCGCAAAGTTGCCACGCAAAGCGGCTGTCCTAAGTGCTCAAACATCAGTAGACCCTGGAACAGACAACCAAGCTTGACCCAGAGCCAGCACCCTGCAATGCTAGAGTTTGACTTTGAGAGAAACCGGAGAGCAGGTCTGGACCCTGACAAGATCACGGCAGGGAGCAACAAGATGGTGCACTGGATATGTACAAAATGTCCCAGAGGCCAGCCACATCTGTTTGTGGCACAACCATTTACCCGGATTGGCAACAATTCTGGCTGCCCCTGCTGTGACAGCAGGAAGGCTTGCATCTGCAACTCGCTGCAGTCATTGTACCCTGCGTTGGCTGCAGAGTATGACACTGCCAGGAATGGTGTTGGACCTGAGCAGGTTCTGCCGGGGTCCAAGAAAGTGGCCTTCTGGAAGGATGCAAGTGGGCACACCTGGGAACAAAGTCCCTTTCAGCGTACCAACTCAGGCAGGAAAAGCGTAAAAAGAAAAGCTATCAGGTCTAGGCTCAAGCAGCAGGCATGCTCTGATGTGCTTTGAAGGTGCCGTGTTGATAGTGTAGCTCCCTTGTGTCTGTTTTGAGCCTGAATATGTAAAGCTAATGTTTTTTTTTGAAGAGAGTTGGTTATGACAGCCTCTATGCAACTGGCAGTTTTATCTGTTTCAGCAAGCTGTTCTCATTGTGCATTTGAGCTGTATGTAGTTATTTTTGCTCAAGCATGGCGCTGTCACAACATATTTTGTCAGTCCTTTGCACAATTGTTGCACAGAAGATGTGTTTCAAAGTGCATCTGTGTATGCTAGGAAACTGATCTTGTGCTTTAGTACGAATTTGGCTGAATGCGTGTGAGCCCGAGCAGTGATGATCTGAAATGAAGTACAGATGAATGGTGTGTACAACAGTTTATGAGGGTGTGAGTGCATACATGCATCATTTTTTTTGTTGGGTTGAGGTCTGAGCCTTGTGAAATATGGATGTGACTGAGGTGCTGCTGGGTTGTTCAGCACGGGCAGTACAGAAGCCTGCATGCTATGCTTGTCAGCTTGTGTTGGTCATCTAGCCACACAAGACTTGGATCATTGACCTGGGCTCAGGTCTGATATCACACTGTGGCAGGCACACACTGTCTGATTGTGCGTGCAAACAGTAGATAGACAAGGCTGTTCATGATTGTGCCAGTGTCCCCTTGTCATGAGAACTGATTGTCACTCATTGATTCTGCTGTCACTAAAAACATCTATGGTTAGGTCATGCAGGTTGTCAGGGCAGCATTTAGCAGCATGCTTTGGCTCCAGAGCTGGGACAACAACAGTCGTCCAGCTGGTCTGTCTATCTCCTGCCATGCCTAGACCTGGCAGCAAAACTGCCTGTCCAGGTATCACAGGATGCGGTCCTACCGGGCAGCCTGCTCCTCATTTGCAACCTGTTTTGCACTTCAGCGCAAGCTGCCGTGTGGTGGTTTTGTGCTCAACCTTCTTGAAAAGCAGAGCAGGTGGCATCAATGGAGTGGCTGGCTGAAGGCTTGATGCTGCCCCCTCTATGCTGCCAAAATTTGCAGGTGATGCATGCCAAATCGACTCCCAAAGAACTCGTGATGCAGATGGCATTAGCGCAAAATTTGAGACGTTACAACTCAGATGATGCTGACATATATGTCAGATTTAGATTTAAGATCGGCCCAAGGTGGTTCCGGAGCTGCGGCTGGCTGATCTCGGCATCTCAGTGGCAGCCGCAAGGCATTGCGTTTGGTGACCGCTTGGTGGCTGATTGAAGCTCAAAAAGCGAGTGAAGGACGTCAAATCCGAAAGCATGGCTACAGGAGGTTGCTGCCCGACATGGGTTTGGCACCACTCCACAGCAGGCAGTTGCAGTTTTCTCCCTGAACACGACACGGTTGCTTTTCTGTGTCGTAAGCCAATATCGGTGTGCAAGCAGTCCAAGCTTCCGCACTGGCAACAACTATCGCGTCGCGGTTCCTCCTTTCAAGGACGATTACCACAGCTGAGGAACAACAAGCAGGCAAAAGGTGCGTCACTGCATCTTCGCAAGGCTATGAAGCGGAAATTCCTTGCCGACTACAACTTGTGCTTTATTTTGGCACCAGGATACTCGAGACTGTGCCGTTGCAATGCATCACACCGCCAGACTTCAGCAGGCCCAGACATCAGCCTGCTCAGGCCAGAGTTGCAAATGCAGTGGCACCACGCTAAAAATCAGCATCTGGGAGACAAGCGGATCACAGCCAGCAGTGGTCTGCGTGTGTGGTGGAGATGTGACCAGTGTCCGTGTGGGCATCTGCACGAGTGGATGACCACCGTCAATAACAGGCACAATATGGACAGTCAGTGCCCTTTTTGCACCAACAACAATCTGTGCCAACACAACTCGCTCTTGACCGTAGCACCTGCTGTGGCAGCCTACTGGGACACAGCCAAGAATGGGGTCACTTCAGACCAGGTCATTGCAGGTAGTCATATCCGAAGGCATTGGGTCTGCCCGTCGTGTGGTCACAGCTGGCAAGCCACAGTGGAACGCAAAGTCAGGGACAAGACCGGGTGTCCTAAGTGCATGCACAAAAGTAAGTCATGGAACAGGCAACCAACTTTGACACAGAGCCAACACCCTGCAATGCTGGAGTTCGACTTTGAAAGAAACAGGAGAGCAGGTCTTGATCCTGACAAGATCACGGCAGGGAGCAACAAGATGGTGCACTGGGTCTGTACCAAATGCCCCAAAGGCCAACCACACCTGTTTGTGGCCAGCCCACGCAGCCGCATTGGCCTCGATCATGGCTGCCCCTGTTGTGCCAACAAAAGAGCTTGCATCTGCAACTCACTGCAGTCGTTGTACCCAACGCTAGCTGCAGAGTACGACATTGCAAGGAATGGTGTTGGGCCTGAGCAGGTTTTGTCACATTCCGGCAAAATGGCTTTCTGGAAGGATGCAAGCGGGCACACCTGGGAACAAAGTCCAGCTAGTCGAACCAAGCCAGACTATAACAGAATCAAGCGAGCAGCCGTCAGTCAGAGGTCTAAGCTCAAGCAGCAAGCCTGATCTGACTTGCTTAGACTGTGCCTCTGTGGCGGTGTGTCTCCCTTGTGTATGTGTTTCACCTTGTGCCATTATCATCTTGAAATTGATGTATTGTTATAGGAAAATCAGTGACGACAGCCTCTTATTGCAATTGCAATTGACTCAAAGCTATAACTATATCAGGACAGATCTTGTTGGGTGTTTGACATGACTGTTTTGAAGCATCACTTGTTCATTCAGTCAGTATACACATAATATGGTTTTCTGTCTGCTGAATTATGTTTGGTGTGGTGCCTTGTTGCCCTTATTCTGATGATTAACTATGCAATTTTGTGTATGTTATCCTTGAGGATTGCACAGCGTATTGACAGAGCAGTTGCCACAAGCATTTCTAACGTAACGGCAAAAGCTGCACATGTAATGATCCTGGCTCTTTTGACCATGGTCTGCATGCTGGGCTGTGCAGAGCTTACAACATGAGCAAGGTCTGTTAGAACTGACTGGCATCTCTTGCACCTTGAGCATTGACATGGCCGAAGCCATCAAAGCGTCTCTGGCTACCAGATGAGGTCAAGCTTCATTCCACAGCAAGGCTGACTTCAGGGCTTGTAGAAGCAGACTTGCCATGGTAATGCAGGCAGCAGCCTAAGGCTTGGCGTCCACCAGTGTCTGCCAACACCTGGACGGGTTTGATGCTGAACAGTACTTAGAGATGAGTGAACAGCATCTGCCATGACCGTTATAACAGATGCATTGCAAGCTTGCATTGTCAAACATTGCTGACTAGACTCTGTTCTGCAGCTGAGAGCCAGTGCTTTGATGTTTTGTCATGATTGCTCATAGCTGTAGCATTTATGTCAATGCCTGCATGCTGGTCAAAATAGAGCAGGTTTCATGTCTGCTGAGTGTCTTTGAGAAAGCACACTTTTGCACAGCAGCAGCTCAGATCTAGAGAGACAAGGACAGGGTGACATTGACAGATGCAAACAACCAGGAATGATCTTTCAGCTCCCCAGACGTGAGCCCTGGAGGGCCATCATGCCCTGATGCTGCTGATGGTGCTGCCCAGTGCAAACTAGGAGGCCATGAGTGGCTGCTGCCCCACACAACATTACCTGCCCTGCATACCGTGAGTACAAAGCAAATGTCTTGCAACACATGATTGACTGCACTGCACAGCTTTCAGTATAGGACCAATTCTACAATTAATAAAAAAGCACAAAATTAGCAGCGACTCTTGAGGAAGCATTGATCAAAGTTCTGACTCTGTCATAATCCGGGATTTTCTGTGCCCATACGTTTCTGAGTGTAGGGACGACGTTCCTGAATTGAAATAGACGTTTGGAGATTGCAAAGAGCCATTTGCAAGACGCTAAACAGCACGCCCAGAGTTTATTTTAAACAGCACGCCCAGTTGAGAATGGCCCTGCCCTGGCCATGGTTGCCAACGTGGTTCTGGAGCTGCGGCTGGCTGACCTCGGCAGTGACAGCGCGCAAGGCCTTGGCGTGATTGCTCGTGCGGGTGGACGCGGATCACGTGCAGGGAGCGCTAAAGGCCTTGCGTTGTGTGACCGTTTGGTGTTGAATCGAAGCTCAAACAGCGAGTGCAGGACGCCAAATCTGAAAGCATGGCTACGGGAACTTGCTGCGCGACATGGGTCTGGCAAGCATTCCACAGCAGGCAAGTGCAACTGTCTTTTTGTACACTACACGGCAGCTCTTCTGCGTCGTAAGCCAATACCAGTGTGCAGGCAATCCAAGCATTGGCAACAACTACCGCGTCGCGGTTCCTCCTTTCGTGGAGGGTTACCACAGCTGAGGAACAACAAGCAGGCGACTGGTGCGTCACTGCATTTTGTTCTGGATCTGAATTTGCTGAGACAGCTTCACGCTGACTACAACGACTAACTTGTGCGCTATGTTGGCACCAGGACACTCAAGAGTGTGCCGTTGCAATGAATCACAGCAGCAGGCCTCAGCAAGCCCAGACATCAGCCTGCTCAAACCAGAGTTGCAGAAGCAGTGGCATCATGCCAAAAATCAGCATCTGGGGGACAAGCAGATCACAGCCAACAACAACATGCGCGTGTGGTGGAACTTGTGACCAGTGCCCATGTGGGCTGCCGCACAAATGGGAGAGCAGCATCGATAAACGGCAGAATATGGACAGTCAATGCCCTTATTGCACCAACAACAGTCTGTGCCAACACAACTCGTTGTTGACTGTGGCCCCAGCTGTGGCAGCCTACTGGGATACAGAAAGTAATGGGTTGACTCCAGACCAGGTCATGGGACGCAGTCATACCCGCAGGCATTGGCTCTGTCCAAAGTGCCGTCACAGCTGGCAAGCCAAGATATGTATGAAAGTGGATGGCCAAAGCGGTTGTCCTAAGTGCTCAAGTATCAATAAACCCTGGAACAGACAGCCAAGCTTGACACAGAGCCAACACCCTGCAATGCTGGAGTTTGACTTTGAGAGGAATCGGAGAGCAGGTCTTGATCCTGACAAGATCACGGCAGGAAGCAACAAGATGGTGCACTGGATCTGTAACAAATGTCCCAAACGCCGACCACACCTGTTTACGGCAGCGCCATTTAATCGGATGGGCAGCAATCGTGGCTGCCCCTACTGTGCCAACAAAAAAGCTTGCATCTGCAACTCGCTGCAGACATTGTACCCTGAGCTAGCTGCAGAGTATGACACTGCAAGGAATGGTGTAGGGCCTGAGCAGGTCCTGTCAGCGTCTGACAAAGTGGCCTTCTGGAATGATGCAAGCGGGCACACCTGGGAACAAAGTCCTCATCAGCGTACCGCCCCAGGAAGGCAAAGAAGCAAAAGAACCCAAGTTATGTCTAAGTTCAAGCAGCAAGCGTAATCTGACTTGAAGCTGCTGTGTTGACAGTGTAGCGGCGTTGTGTATGTGTTGAGCGATTACCTGTGAATGCCAGTGTCTACTTTTAGGATTCAGGATTTAAGGCGTTCAGCCATGACAGCCTGCATAATCAGCTTGATTCTGTCACAGCAAGCTGTTCTCTATGTGCATTTGAACTGTAGACAGTGATTTTTGCTCTTTCTGCAGCGTGTTGCATCAGGCAGGTGTTGGTTGCTTGTATATGTACTGTGCTGACAGCTTGTTCAGAAATGTGCAGTGATTTTTGCTCTTTTTGCGTCAAGCTTGTGTCAGTTGTTTGTACAATCACTGTGCTGAAAGCCTGTTTGAAAACGCCGTCTTGATGCTGGAAATTTAGAAACTCTGGGCACTACACATTCGTGGTCTGGGGCAGATTTTGGTGCATTCCTGTGAGCCAGAGGAGTGTTATCCTGCTGCAAGTTACATGTAAAAGAGCTTATGATGGTGTGAGTCCAGGCAGGCAGTCTTTGCTTTACTGGGTCATGCCTCAGCTGGTTGGTGTGCTTGAAGCTTGAATAGCCCTGGTTCCTCCAGCATGGGCACACGACAAGGCATTGCAAGGGCAGTCTGCGACTGTCAGCTTGTGTGAGTCTCACTTGACCTTTGGCGTATTGATCTGACACGGCAGGCTTTCCCAGTCTGATTGTGCTTGCCTCCAGGAAATGCTACAAGGCTGATCATGCAGTGTGCTATCGTACCCATGCTATGAGACCTGCTTGATGTTCATGCACTCTGCTGTCACCAACAGCATTCATTGTTGTGTTCATGCAGCTTGTCAGGGCAGCATTCAGCGGCATGCTGTGGCTCCAGAGCTGAGACAGCTGCAATCATCCAGCTGGTCCATCTAGCTCCTGCCACGCCTAGACCTGAGAAGGAACCTGCCCATCCAACAAGTATGCCAACTTTTTGACAGCCCAGCTCCTCATGTGCATCCCGCTTTGCACTGCAGTCCAAGCTGGAAATGCAATTGGTAAAGCCACGGGGAGGAGCCCCAACTCAAAGCACATAGGCCTTGAAGAGGTACACGTTAGAAGTATGTGCATCAGTCCTTGGATTGTGTGTTCATGGGCGTTGGAAGGAGCCCAAACTTGAAGTATGTAAGCCTTGAAGTAGTACGCATCAGCCCATGGATTGGGTCTATATAGGCACTGGCAGCAGGCCAAATTCGAAAACCGTAGGCTTTGAAGAAGTCTGCATCAGCCCTTGGATTGTGCGTTTATGGGCGCTGAAAGGAGCCCAGACTTAAAGCACATAGGCCATGTTTGTGCTGCGAGCAGTTGGGATGGCAGCACCAAGGCAGATGGCCAGAATCAGATCATGCTCCCCAAGTACCCTGTGCCACCTCAAATCCAGGCTTCATTAGGGTACAAACAGATCACAGTGCCCCAACTGCCATCTCCAAACCTGGCTTTGTCACTTTCCTGTCAAATCAGCACGAGCACAAACCAGGCGTGTGTCTTGTGTTTGAAGTGAGCTTTTGCCCACCCAACACCTTGTTTGAGCAGGTGGGGGTGGAGCTGGAGAAGGATGGCAGCATCAAGGTGGATGGCCAGAATCAAACCACAATCCTCAAGTACCTTGTGCCACCTCAAAACCAGGCTTTGTCAGTTTCCTGTCGATCAGCATGAGCACACACACACATCAGGCATGTTTCTTGTTTGAGCAGGTGGGCGTGGAGTTGGAGAAGGATGGCAGCATTAAGGTGGATGGCCAGAATCAAACCACAGTGCCTAGTATCTACGCCATCGGGGATGTGTGTACGAAGCTACCACTGACGCCAGTTGCCAGGATGGAAGGCACATATCTGGCCAGACGACTCTTTGGGTAGGGTGCTGGCTGTATCCCTCCTCCACACTTCACACTTAAAACTCAGGATGCCTAAGCATACATAGCATAGCATAGCATAGCATAGCATAGCATGATTGCCTAAGAAGCTTTTGTTTCACCACAGTCAGACTCAAGATGCCTGAGCATGGATTGCCCTAAGAAGCTTTTGTTTGGTGAAGTCAAGGAATCCTAGGTACCCCTAGGTCCATCATAATGTTGCGTCACATGACTGTCAAAGCTGTTGTACAAGTAGGCCTCATATGCACACACAGGACAGGCTGCTCTGAAGAGACAAGACTTGCCTTACGCGTACCTAGCTCATCATGAGCCAGAAAGCATTTGAGTTGGTATAATTACACTGAGACTGGGGTCTCGTCAGACAGATGCAGTGTGTTGACGTCACCAGTGATGAGTGATTGCATTGTGAAAGACGCTCAGGATGGTCTCTGTCACATGCATGTGACTGTGCCACACCCTTGTATGCCAGCCCAACTTCCCCCTGCAGAGTAGGCTGGGGACAACGTGCAACAGCTGGGGGGCAGCTTCTTCAGATTTTGTATTCTAGGCACTTTCCTGTGCATGACAGGCACTTGTCATATTCAGGCGCGCTTGCTGCTTCTGTGGCCCATGCCAAATTTGCTGGACACCTGTCAAAATGCTTCTGCTACATCATGTAAATGGTCTTCACAGTTGTCGACGGTGTGCTCTTCTTGCTTCTGGGGCATGGGCCATGACTCTGCTGATCTTGCGCAAATGCAAAGTATGTAACTTTCTAAACCACAGTATGTCCAGCAGTCCTTGTTATGACTTATTCTCTCTTCTGCGATACGTCGACAGAATATCAGATTGTCTGAAGCCCTATGACTGCTTTCTCCTCTGCAGGGGTGAGACCATCCTGTCTGACTACAGCTACATCCCCAGTGTGGTCTTCAGCAGTCCCCACGTGGCCAAGGTGGGATTGGATGAAGAAGATGCAGTGGAACGGTATGGGGACATCAACATCTTCAGCAGCACATTTAGGTAAACCCTCTTCTGGGTCTGATTAGGGTTTTTTGGCATCTGCAGACATCTGAGCCTCGTCAGCACCACTCCATCAGTGTTACAGAGTTACATAGATCCAGTAAGAAGTGGTGATCTGACATCAGAAATGATACTTTTGCCCGCTTAAGAACAAGAGTTGCGATCCTGGGTTCAAATCCCACACGCTACAATCAGATAGGTGAAGAAGATGCAGGGTGTCACGTAAATGAAGCAAGTGCAGGATGTCAGCAGGCAATGCTGTCACATTCAGCTCATTGGGTTGAGCCTTCAGCTTTCTGCAATTTCAAAAACATGTTCACTTGTGCACAACCGCCTACTGTATAATGGAAATGCCAAAATCAAAAACGCCTGCGGACGTTAAAAAAGCGCTACTACATTGGGGAGATGTTACACAAGCAAATGCTGCACACCTTGTTTAATCTGCATCAGTCTGCATGACTTTATGCTTATTAGTGTGCAAGTAAGCGCCAGATTAGGATATCACATGTGCACCTCACAACTCCAGCCTCATTGCTGGTGGTTTGTGGCTGTGCTGTGCTGTGTTGTGCTGTGTCCAGCATACAGAGCAGCTATGGCATATGTGCATGCACAGTGTGAAATTCACACATCCATCCATGCACCTATCCATCCAGTCAGTTCCCCTTCCCTGACCCCCCTCCC
>JAABUP010001120.1_pt1 | contig 56955 bp, 76 predicted proteins | sample 5559201 | NCBI WGS metagenome assembly JAABUP01 (sample SAMN10711887, study PRJNA513373) | rock metagenome | isolation source: Antarctica rocks | place: Antarctica | reverse complement strand
GAAACGGGGGTGGAGGTAAGGGAGGTGGGGGAGGTGGAGAAGGCGGAGGTGGAAGTGGCGGTGGGGGTGAGGGAGGCGGCGGGGATGAGGGAGATGGTGGGGGAGGTGGAGAAGGCGGAGGTGGAAGTGGCGGTGGGGGTGAGGGAGGTGGCGGGGGTAAGGGAGATGATGGGGGTTGGGGAGGTGGCGGAGATTCAGGAGGTGGTGGGATAGGTGGTGGCGGTGGAGACACAGGGGGTGGAGGTGGTGGCACATATGAAGCTGGCAAGTATAGAAACTGACCAGACGCATTCAGGAGCTGCACAGTCACTATAACACAAGAGTCTGGCAACATTGGAGACAACTATACATCTTCAGACACACACAGACAGCAGCCAGCAGTGAAACAGTCACCATGCTATGCACACGCAGTTGTTACAAAACAAGCATCACATCAAAAGCATATCAGCATAGACTCACCTGAGAGGTCTGTCCACTATAGTACCCAATCAGAAGGCTGATGGTGTCACTCCACAAAACAGAACTGTTTGAGGTGGATTGGGTGCCATTTTGAGTACCTGCAACATGAAAGGCTGTGTCAGATACAACAAGCCTGATTGTGGAAGCCATGATGTGCAGGCAAGCTGCAACATCAGAGTGCATGAGCAAACAAAAAGCGCTTGAGTGATCAGCCGCAGTGCCTCTCAGGGATGTGGATAGGGTTTCATGATAGCAACAACATGAGTTGCTAGCATTCTTAGGCATTTGATGAAGAGTCGCAGAATGCGTAGACTTCCAGTGTTTCGTACATGTAGCGTCTATGATCAGGGAGCCGTTCACCCATAGGCGGGCAGCACTGTCTACTTGCATCTGAAATAAATAACCTTCGGCCACTGATGCGTGGAAGTAAGAGAACAGCTTTGCTCCCCAGTATTGGTATGTTCCCTGCATGTCAAGCATGGCTCAGATCCACATAGCAATAGCATGCAGTTGAAGCAGTATTGCGCTACTATGCTGAGCAAAGGATCTGCAAGGGAGTCCCTGGGCCAGGTAGGATACCTGGTAGTGCACATTTGGTGTTTTTCCATGCACGGTGACAAGTTCTTGAAAGTTTTCTGATGATGATTTTGTTTGTCTGTCAATCTTTTGTCTGCTTCGTTTTCTGATGAAAGACTGCAATTTAGTCAAATGGGCTAGTTGGCCCACAACGACTGTAAAATCCGTGACTCACTGACTGACTGATTGCACTTAGCACAGTCCTTCAGCCAGCCGACAAGTCTGGTCGAACTGTGCAGAGGGTGAGAATCAATGCAAGAGAAGGTTGCCCCAAAGGCTAGCTGAGGGACACACCCAGGTGTTACAGGTCAGAGCCCTGCATCAATATCGAGACAAGACTTCTGGTTACAGGTGTTCACTGTGCTTGGCCCATGGGCCAAGTTGCAAGCAGCTGGCTGCGCTCATGCTGCACAATTTGTCCATTCAACTGAAAGGCTCACAGCCTCAGTGCAGCAGGTCAGCAATGAAGTTTGGGCATCTGTCCACATATCCAGTCCTCATGGTCAAGAAAGATTGATGGTCAAGGCAGTCAGCGTTGCAGTGGTTATAAGCTGATCTGGTGTCCACGATGTTATTGTCAGTATTGTGCATCCTCATGACCAACAAATGCTTGCCAGGCAGTCAGCTTTCTGGACCTTGCAAACATGACAACCCCACCCACAACCTGCTCCTGCTTCAGTGCCTCCAATGCATTGCAATACGCGTCATTGTTGCTATGATGCTCAACACATGGACTGCTGCTGTGCTGTACATTCTTTGAAAACCCTCTATCACAGCGCTCCACAGCGCCTGAGTAAAGAAGCCAATGCTACATCTAGGTCCTTGACATCCCCCACATCTGACTGCTGCCTGTTATTGCTCCATTGCACGATCACATTGCAATCATCAACTGTGATGGCAGGTCCCTGCAGATGACCAGCTATCTTCAGTGACGACCTCTGTGACAGCTTTCTCTGTGGGAACAGATTCTGCTGAAACAGAGCAAAGCAGGCTCTCCCTGCCTTCAATGGTACGTCAATCGCGCTCATACACATTTGTTTTGCAAAGCTTTGCACAGCGTACATCCCAGGTGTACATAGAGTTCCCTTGATGTATTGGATCCCAGATACACGTTCCCAAGGATGCTCTGATCTGCAGAGCCTGGTAAAATGCAGAAAATGCGTCGGATACAGTATGCAGTCAAGCAAGGTTGTGTTAAGGCTGCGCAATGCATCCTGGAGGCTATGTTCACAGTCATGGTAAGTAGGACTACTGACTTGACAGCTGCTGAGAATCATTTGCAGCATCTGCAGATGACTGTCAGGTCAAGGCTGACCGTGCCAGTAGGGTTTTCTTGACTGAAATGCATGATCCAACAAGAGTAATCTGTCACTGTGCTACCTGGACATTCAAGCAGAAGAGGCCACGCTCAAAGTCTGTGTGAGCGCTGGCTATCTGGGACATAGCATAGTTTGCAGGGATACTCTGTTCAACAGTTTACTGTCTGTATTGATCAAACTATGGTGCATCAAACAAAGTAACTGATTCGACATGGGCCACATTCACACAAATCTTACTCAAAGTTGTGCACAAGCATGCTATGACCAACGGTGCTCCACTTGGTGCATTTTTTGCCAGCATCTGCTGTGCACAGACGTGTAATTAAAAACTCTGTGGCTGCAGCACTGTAGCATTCCTATGTGACCTGCAGGATCAGCCCTTCTATTTGCAGATTCTTGCAAGTTGTCATTCTTGCTTTCAGCCAACCATACATGGTGATTTGACTGCTCACAAGCAAACGTGTCACAAAAGTCACTTGCATATGCGCTGACAGCTCATACCAACAGACTAGGACAGCCAGGGTTACATTGTAAATGTGATACTTCAATGAGCACTTTTAGCTATGGCGCTGGCTCATTCTCAATGTCTAGTGTCACAAGCTTCAGAACCTTGTCAACTGGAGCATGCGCATTCTTAGGGTTTTTGGCGACGCGCTGCCATCGCTCGCCATGATGCGGCTCTGCTGCTACGCATCTTTTCAAGACCTCAGTGGCCATGTCAGAGCCGCCATGCTGGGATTCAAACCGGTAGTATAACGCCCAGAAGTCACCAACGTCTGGATTCAATGTGATTGCCCTGTTGAACCAGGTGCGTGCTTTCTCGACCTTGCGGTCATTTTGAAACAGCATGGCCACTGCTGCAATGACATGTGGGTCATCATTGCACCGCTTGAGGGCATCCACACTCTTGCTTCGCCTTTGAGGGCGGGCTGCCATTGCTATTGACTCTGCCCACAGTGAGCCGCTGTTTGGACAGTCCTGCAGTCACACAGGTCAGTTGTAGAGCTGCTGTCTGATAGCGGACTGACATCATTGTTCATTTCATGTATGAAGACAAAGGAGTGCCTCATCAGCTCCAACCAGATCTGCCCACTGGCAACCAAGACATCAATTTGCATCAATGCATTGATATTTTGGTCGTTTGGAATTTGCTGAGCACCGTTATTGCAGTGTGACTGTCATAAGTGTCAAAAAATATTGGGACAGGTATGCAAATTGCTGTCATGTAAACAGCTGCATCATTTTTCTTTTGGAATTTTTTGCTGCATAACAAAGCAGGATTTAATATCAGCCCAGAATGGGTATCAGACCTGCAAAGCCTTTGCCATGAGAGCATCAGCAGCTTTTGTGTTGGTGGCACGCTGCTCAGTGCGCACAGCTGCCAGCCACAGCTCATCCTGGTGGGGGTTCTTCAGGCGGGCCTGTTCCAAAATGGCCCTGGCCTTGCCCACTGCCCCAGCCTTCTCTTCAAGCCTGGCTGAAGAGCGCCACAAAGGAATGCTGCCCATGCACCGCCTGATGCCATCCTGATACGCCTGCGCACATTTGGGACACACACACTCGACTGTATATGTTGTGCAGTACCTCTTTGTGTTGCTTTGTTTTTTTCCTGGACACGTCCTTGACGGTCATCAATGCACGGGTGTTCAGCATACAAATTGTGCACTGCTTGTGTATTACTCATAAAGCAACGCATGAGCATACGAATTGTGCACTGCTTATGTATTACTCATAAAGCGATGCATGAGAGGAAGTGCTGCTGGGGCATTGCATTGATCTGACTCTGTATAGGTGTATGTGGGGAGTCCAATGCCAAGACGAATCAACAACAGCACACTGCATTGTTTAAGACATGAGCATTGCCACATAGTTCTGACATGGGTATCAGGGTTTGCATTGTACACACCTGGCTCAGACAGATACATGCTACTGACCTAAGCCTGCTGTACACACATGACACGTAATGGCAGCAACAAACCTGGCGTGCAGCATCCAGCTTGCCCTGTCGCTCTTCCAACTGCCCCAGCATTAGCCACAGCTTGTCAAAGTATGGGAACTTGGCAAGGCCCTCCTTCAGGACTCTGGCCTCTGCTAGGGCATCCCCAAGCTCCCTCTCAACTATGGCGCTCTTCATCCAGACACGCTGGGTGCTGCTGCTGTCAGATGCGCGTGCCTTGTCCAGAATGAATCGTGCTCTTTCTAGCTCATCGTTCTCAAACTCCAGCTTGAATGCTGCTAGGAAGATGTTCTCGCTGTCTGCGTTAGCGTTGAAGGCGTTTGCAAGGGTGTCACGTGCCAAAGCGATATCCCCTGACAGCCACTGCTCCTTAGCTGCCATCAGCCACAGCACCTCTGCCTACACAACAAAGAAACTGGTGTCAAGTTCTATCCGAATTGCACCTCAGCATTTCAGGCTGCATACTCAAGCAGTCTGCTTCAAGCAGATTTGCCAGCAACAGAATGACGCTTCAACCTTGCCACAATGCAAGAGGCGCAAAAGAGGCACAGAGTCAGGAGGAGCATCTTAGAGAGGGCAATGGACCTGAGGGCAGTATGTAACAGCCCTCTTGAGGATAGCATCCAAGCTCTCTTTTGAGCCCTTAGCTTTCTCCAGCTGGGCTGCTCTCCTCCAAATGGACTTCTTGCCGGGGAACACAGACAGGGCATGTCCATAGATGGCCCTGGCTGTTTCCACACTGCCCCTCTTTATGGCCTCGTCTGCATCTGCCATCCAAGTGCGTTTCCGGTCCTCTTCCTCAATGCCCAGGTCTATGACAGCCTTGACACAAGCGATGCAAGTGGCTGTCATTGCTGGCTGTGACCTTTCTGCTGCCTCTGCTTCCTGCAAAAGGATCATATTTTTGGGGGTGATAGATACACATAAATAAAACCTGAGATGCCTGTCAGCAAAGTATGCTGCCTGTCGGCCATAAAACTTTCCCAGGCAAGAATTTTATATAACATTGCATGTCATGTCAGAGATGACTGCATTGTTGCTAAGGCCACAGGGACATTCCGACTTTTGTCAAGAGCTGTCCACCGCTCTCAAGAAAACAGATCCTAGGCCACACTGAGCATCATATGACTCATTGTTGCAACAACTCCCTGCTCCAAGTGCTTGATTCAGGTCTGTTTCACAACAAGCCCTGATTGCAAAGATTACAAAGCTAGCAAAGGCTACAAAGCTCAACCCTGGGGCACACAGACATTGCACAATGGCCCCAAAGGCATACCTTGAGCCAGTAGTCCCTGTCAATGACCACGCTATTGGCCTTGAGGGAGGTGATACCACGGTCCAGAATCTTGTGAACCATGACCTGATTGCCCTGGGCCTCCTCTAGCTTGGCTGCAGAGATCCAGATGGCGGGCTCTGTGGGAATGGCCTGACGGGCTCTGTTCAAAACCTTCCTGGCATTGTCATACCTTTCTAGGCGAGCCAATGCCAGCCAAAGCTCCACATGCTGCACAACCACACAAAACAGATCTGACCAGGCACTTCCTCATCAGCTGACTGAGCTCGTGATCAATACAGAGACACATCAAACACAGCAGGTTTCTGCAAAACAGCAATAGGATGGTGACTTGGCTCATGTGAACATGAAGCAGATGAGCGAAGTACAAATTCAGCACATGCATACTTTAGGTACATTGTCCTCAGCTGTTGATCTGACAAGATGACAAGCGCTGCTATGGCAAGCAGTGGTGCATGTTATGCACTGGACACGCAGAGATGTAACACCAAACTGTGACAGATGCACTGCGCTGTCCAAAGAACATGGCATGCCTGAAGGCAACACAGACAGCCGATTGTGTGGACATGCACAAGGGTGTGCGAGCAAGACAGGAAGGTGGAGCTACCTGAGGACAGCACTCCACAGCTCTGGACAACAGTACACGAGCATCATCCTCATTAGCTAACTCCACAGCACTTTTCCATAGCCTGACAGCAGTAGGGATGTGTTCCAAGGCACGTCGCAGCACCCGGGACTGAGCCATGACATCAGCTTCCAGCCTTGACGCTTGCATCCAAAGCTTTACTGAGTTGGGGTTAGCAGCCACACCCCTTGCCAACACCGCCTTGGCATTGTCAGGCGTCTGCAGGCGGGCAGCTTCCAGCCAGATGTCTTCACTTTGAGGGCACATCTCACAGCCCTTCTGTAACAGCTGCCGCGCATCAGCCAGCTTCCCAGCAACTTCCTCCAAGCGGGCTGCGGCAACCCATCCTGGGGCATGGCGGGGGTTTGTGTTGATGACTGACTTCAGCAGCATTCGGGCCTTCTTGATGTCACCAATTTCAGCATCTGACTTGACTTGAATGCTGCCAAGATCTGTCATGTAGCCCTTAGGATCTACAACTGTCTGTCCAGAGACTGAGTCAGCCATCTTGTCTAGGCTGAGACCAATGACGGTTCGTCTGCCCTCTCCAACAGAGGTCAGGTTGGTGGTCATGCCGCTGGCTGGCGTGCTCAGACCAGCCTGGGCATCTAAAGCTGTGACGGTCTCCTTTTCTGCTGCTGCCTTTTGAAGCAGTGTGTCAGGAACAGGGGCAAAGCTGGTTCTAGGCCGCTTCTTGATGGTATAGTCACCAATATCTGGGATGCTGTTCCAGTCATCTTCTGCTATGTCTGCTAGCTTGCGCTTCAAGTCTGCAAACTGCTCTGTGATCTTTGGGTTATCTGCTCTGTACTGTTCCAGCTGTTCTTGTAGCCGCTTTTCACGTCTGTCACGCCGCCGATCATCCATGAACTCATCAACTTTCTCCCAAATTTCATCTGCTTCTTTGTCGTCCTGCAAATCCATATGATTAATTAGAGCTTTGCTCATGGTTTGCAATGTGGTTAGTGGCAGAATATGCATGTGGCATGAAATGCATGATAGCATGCTTGCATAAATGCATCTGGTAGTTTTGTACCATGCGAAACGACTGAGCTTGCTAAGTGCTATGTGTCCAATGACCATAGCAAGCAGGTACCTGATCATATTCCCCAAAAGTTGCAAAGGCACCAGCATCGCTCCCCATGAACTCGTCAAACTTGCTATCATCCAAGGCATCATCCTCAGCTGGGGGCTTGGGAGCGGGAGCTGGAGCTGGGGCTGGAGTTGGAGCTGAGCCAGGTTCCTGCAAGATACAACAATGTTGTTGTATAGGGCGCTGCTTGTCACACCAAAGCTTTTGGTGCGGTAAATATGCAGCACAACATTACGTGTTGTTGGGCAACTCAAGAGCACAATCCTCAGGTTGTACCTGTCCAACTACTCCTGGACGAGCAGGACCAATATCAGACCTGGTTGTGAAGCCGGTGGCACCACGACCAAGACCTGGCACGTAGTTGCTAGGTGCGTGGACAGTATTGAAATCTATCTTAGACCCGGGAGCCCTAGCAGGTGGTCGAGGTATATTTGCCATCTCAGCTGAGCTGTGTCACGAGTTGTGTGCTTTGCACAATCGATGCGAGAAAGCCTGTTTGCGCAGACGCAAAGCAGCCTAGACAGGTGACCGAATTGCCCGCAAGTGATGTGACCGCTGTACAACTTCCGCTGCAGATCAGCACTCAAGTCACAAATCGCCGCTGCAGTGCCGTGGCGCAGGACTGTAATGCCAGGCACCTGCGCAACTCAGTGGTACACCAAACGCTCACTGACGATGCAACACCCGGGCGATCGAGGGCAGATGCAAAGGTCGGTTGCATGATGGGTGCAACAGCACGGATCGCGTGAACGCAACGATACGGTCCCCGTGAGTGACATGAGTTTGCTACTGCTTTGCTAGCCTTGATAGAATGGCACATCCAGCTTGAATCGGTTGTAGGGCTATTGCAAGGAGCTGTGCAAGGAGAATGGCGGACGCAAGTGCCGACATGACGGAGACGAATCAGTTGTCCGTCAAAGAGCTGATAGATGCTTGTCAGGAGTGCTGCACTTCGTTTAATCCCGCGCAGCTGAGTCTTGACGCTCACGCTGATGCTTTTTTAAGCGCTCGTAGCGTCACGGCAGAAGCCGACTGCGCGTTTATTAGACAAGTCTTGTATGGAACTGTCAGATTTCAGGCTTTGCTTAAATCTTTTGTGGACTCCTTTTACCGAAAGAACAGGTCCGGTGTAGCAAGGGTGTACATTCAGCACATGTCTTGGCAGCTTGCAAGGTTGCTGATGCAGCGTGCATGTGCAACTGCAGTGGCAGTGTTTTGAGGGGAGATGCGCAGCTGTACAAAACATATGCGTATCTCGCAATTATGAGGCTAACAGAGCTGGGGCTTGGACAGTACCGGTATGGAAGCTTGCCAATTGACGTCGGATTCATACCTGCTGTGAAGATCCATGCTACTGAGATGTTGCAAGCGCTGCAGACGGATTGTGAATGTAGCTGACCCTCAGAAGATGATGGTGTTACTTGAGTTCATCATTGACACAGACAGTCTGGTTGAGTGCTGTCGTGACGAATGGTTGAAGATTTATGATAAAGAGGTTGGCTGCCTGTTCCAGCATGGTGATTGCTGATAGAGACAGAGCTCATGTTTCTCCTCTGGCCCGGACCTGTTTTAAAGCAGGGCTGCTTATGCATTGAACTCTCTCATGTACATAAAGCCAACTCAGTTGGTTTGCATGCACAGCCCTCAGAGTAGCTGAAACTGATGCACATGCACCTGTACTTGCAGTATGTAGATGAGTTGTTGGCCACCTTGGTCAGCTTCCGGCCAGAGCTGGAAGACCTGCTGCAGCAGCTTCAGGACCAGGTGCATCTGACAGCTCAAGCATCTGAGGCAGAAGCTGCAAAGTTCACTGGCACAACAAAAGCTGCCTCAGCAGCACGCAAGCAGACTGTACCAGAGCCATTCAATCTGACACAGCCAAAGCCCAAGCTGCAACCCCTAGAAGAGCCTCTGCCACCTCCAGTCAAGTGCGGCCTGCAGCGTGATCCATCTGCAAACAGTCCATTAGCCATGTTGCACAGTTCACTTGGTTTCAGCTGCAATGGGCTGTCAGACACAATGTGCGCTGGCATGTGACCTTTGTAGTTGAGGGCTCACATATGGTTACACAGCTGGCACAGCCGTTCAACAAGCTCAACATCAGCAAACATGTTGCGCCTACTCACATATGCATGGCAATCCCATTGACTGCCTGCAAGCAGAGCACACTTCATGATGGTTTGTCCACAATGGCAGAGGGAAGCCATTGCTCAACAGGCCAAAGGCTGAGCATAGCATGCAGGTGCCATCCGGCCCCTACCCCCCATCAGGGGCCCACCAAGGAGGAGAGGGCTATAGAGGCAGCTAAGCAATGCAACAGACAGCAGCAGCTGCAGCGCTTCAGTGACCCTGCACATGGCCCATTCCACCTGCTCACTGCTGAGCGACCCACCAATACTCAGCAGCTTAAGCAGCAGGTGAGGTACATGCCGGTGCAACTGCTTCTTCCGCACAGCCTAGCAGACATGCAGTACATATGACTGCATGACGACCAAAGCTCATGCACAAGCATCAAGGTTTGTGTTAGAGGTAAAATAATGTTGCTGGAGGCTGAGGCAACAGATAAGATCCCTCAGGTCATAACCTATGTAGCTGTGACTGATCATGCAGACGCAGCAGGTGTAGGTCAGGCAGCTGCTGCCATCCACAGACAGTTGATGCAATACATATGCATCTGTTTCACCAATCCTGCAGTCCTGTGCCCACACTGTGTGCAAATGCAGCAAGAGGAGGAATTGGCAAAGCAGTTGACGCTGTACCCAGGCAAGCCCCGGCCTGCCCCCGGGGCCCCTGCTGCCCAAGTGCGCCTTAATGCTGCCGCCATCCTCAGAGAAGACACTGTCTATAAGAAGAAGCAGCTGCAGGAGGCACAGATGATTAAGCGGTGAGCACCAGCACAAGAATCAATCTAATCTGCACATCCAAGATTGTGAAACACGTGTGTAGATTTTGTGCATTGTCTGCGTGAGATGCTCAAACTTTTGCATTGAATATTTGATGCAGCAACCAAGGTGTGGTGTATTTGTAGGTTTGAGGCGGAGCTGAGGGATAGCTCAAAGCATGACAGCTGGCAGCGGGAAGCTGTGGCCGCTGACCTAGCAGCACGTGCAGCAGCAGTGCGACAGCGCAGGGATGACATGGCAGCTACTCAGGAAGCTGCCATTCATGCTCGCCAGCAGCTGGTTCAGCAGAATCTGCAGGCGGGCCAGCAGCTCAAGGTGACCCATTTATCATGGCTTGAAGTTCAACCCCACATGACACTGAGCAGCATGTCTGACAACACACAGAACACTCCCAAGGCTTGTGCAATGAATGTGTATGCCTGCTAGGCCATATTGCAGGTGAAGTCTGCCTGCAAGCATCAAGCCGATGATGGCTGGTTGCAAATACTCTGACTGCTGCTGGATCTGGATGCTGCTGCGCAAATGTCAGTAAGTGCAGACAAATGCTCCAGCATTGGTGACAGCTGTATGCATGGCATGACTGAGGTGCTGGCCACCTGTTCAGAGAATGCTGCATTGCTCAATCGTGCAGCATTGTAGCAGTGGCTACACCGATGGTCTCCAGTCCATCACACAGAAGGTTAGTGACAGCAGCAGCAGCAGCATGTGCTTGCTGAGCAGGGGGCTGCAACTTATGCAAGCTGTGCATGCCGATGTGCTTAGAAGATATTCCACATGCAGCAGTGGTCAGCTGCACAATACACTGTAGACAGCTATGGGTGGCATCCTAGTCCTGACCACAGCAAGCCAGAGGGCTGATACATGTGCAGACACTGCAGTCACAAGTGCCACAGCAATACTTGTTTAAGCATGTAACAGCTTGGCGGCCAGGCAACAGCCCTGCAAGCCCTTGTAACAAAGGCCTACAGCACAGCAGCGAACAGCAGACAAACCTGGATTCTGGCGAAGCATGCATGCACTTATCGACTCCTTCAGAGGCATGCAGCTGCAAGGAGAGGCAGACAATGCTTACCTGAATTAGCAGCCAGAAGCAGCGTTTGGCATTGAAGTGCCTCATACAAGCAGCTGGATGAGGCATGCAGGACCAAAGCAAGGATGACAAGGCCCATCAGAAGCAACAGCCATCAGGGAAGCTACACACCAGTGAGAAGCATAAGTGCATGAAGCCTTGCAGTGCAACACAGTGGTACTAGGCATGCAGGCGTAAATTGAGGCAGACAAGTGCCGCCCGGGCAGCAGCAGCCAATGGCACAAAACCACGGTTTCCAGGCAATGTCATCTCCATTGGGATAGTTTGTGCGACTCGTTTAGGGCAAAGGGGAGGCGGACATGGCCCACAGCATCTGCCAGAAGCAGACCTAGAAGGCAACAGAAGCAGCCTGCCACAACAGTCTGCGCTGACTTCTTACAATGAGGCATGCAGGAGCAAGGGGAGGCAGACAAGGCCTGCCTGAAGCAGCAGGTGGAGGCAGACCTAGAAGCCAACAGGCGGCAGCGCGACAAGGTCCAGGCAGAGAAGGCCAAGGTGGAGGCGGCACTGGAGAAGCTGGAGCTGGAGAACAGGCAGAGGGCTGAGGGCATTCGCCAGGCTGAGGCTGCTGCTGCCAGAGCCCGAGCTGCTGAGATTGCTGCTGACCAGGCCAAGAAGAAAGACATCATCTTGCAGCTCAGGCAAGCAAGCACCATATGCTGGTTGCAGCCCTGTTGCATCTGTGAGTACTGTGCAGTTACGGCTGTGTTTGAGTAGTCATGGGTGCTAGAGCATATCACTGATGGTGGTGACAAACAAGACATTACCATGCAGCCATATGTGTCTGCTTGTATTTCTCTCTGTGAGTGAGACACACTCTGGCCCCTGCTGGTTACAAACAGGCTTCCGTCTATGTCTATTAGCAGACTTGTTGTCTGTGATTGTAGGGCATTTGAGAAGATTCCTAGGAAGGGCAAAGAGTTTGACCCTGCTGAGAGTGGCGGGCACAACCTGTTGGAGGAGATGTCCTTGCTAGAGCTACGACAGCGCCTTGCATACACTAAGCAGCGCCACCAGGTACAGCTCACCAGCTGAGCACCCCCATTCACATCCTGGCTCTATAACACATCGTGCATGTCATGAGTGCTGCTGCGCTCCAAGGATTGTCAGCACGTCAAAGTCAGCACATCAAAAGTGCATAGCTCTTGGGGGTGGAGGAAGCATTGTTGGGTGGCAACATGCACACCCACAACAAAGGCCTGACCCATAGTGTAACAGCATCCTGCCATCACGCCATCACACAACTTTGTTCATGGTCGTGGAGCCTGCAGTGAAGCTGCTTGCTGTGAGCACCAGCTCAGATACAGCAAGGCTCCTGCATAGAATCTGCTGCTGTGTGGTGATTAGCCCTGCCGTTTTAGATATCTACATGGTAGTGGTAACTTGCTCCCTTATGCGATTCATTTGCTACAACTACATACAGTGAAGCTGATGTTGATGGCTCAGAGGACATGGTTGGATACAACCAGACTCTGTTGTAGCCTTGTGGTATGATCGCCAGACTCTAGTTCTGTGGTTGAAGTCAACAACATCAGATCCGTTAACAGCTGCATCCATATGTCATTATCACATGACAGTCGCTGACAACTTGTTACTGATCATGAGATATCAGGGGTCACTGCATGCTGCAGGAAGATGAGGAGCAGCAGAGGGCAGAGATATTTGAGAAGAAGAAGGAGAAGGAGGGGATGCTGGCCCGGAAGGCCGCCAACATCACCTCCATCCGCCGCATTGCGGCAGCCCAAGCCACCGCACGCCGCCAGCTCACTAAGCAGCAACAAGCAGCTGCAGCGCAGCAGGTCAGATTTTGGCATGATGAACGCCACAAACCAGTTGTTTGCAATGCTGACAGCTTGCATCAGCTGATGGTCGTTGCAAACAAGCTGATGCAGTTTGTCGGCATTGCACTTGGCAACAGATGGCTGTGTGATGCCCATCAATGGTGTCAGTGTTGTCTAAATGTGACATGAGCGGCAACAAGCATGGCAAGCACAGGCTGTGACGTACATTGCAGGCCAGCTGGATCATGCATGGTGTCCGTTTTGTATCGCACAATGTATATGGCACACTTCAGCTGGCATGTGAACTGTTGTATCAGTAATTTGCCATAGTTGCACGCAGCTGCCAGCGTATCAGCATATGATTTATGACATTGCCTTGTGTCGGCTTCACAGCAAAGACTCTATGTTGTGTCACACCACATTTTTGGTCGCGCTTTGAGATCTGCCAAAAATAGTTGGGTTTCACAGCATTTATCGACCAATTGCTTGAGGATGGCTGAAATTTTGGGAGTGCAATGCTGCAGGCGCAAGCCAGGGCAGAAGATCAGGCAGTGCAGTTGCACGAGAAGCTTGAGGCTAAGCGTGCTGCTACTCATGCAGAGAAGGTGAGGTTGTTGGCTAGCAAGTTTGGTCATGCTTTTACCATGAGCAATCAATCAACATGGTTTGGGTTTGTGGCGGTACTCTCTGCATGGGTGGACTCCAGTGGGGTGTTTTCCAAAATTGCCCATGGCGGATGCTTGTAATTGAGACCAACAGTTGCTATGTGTGCCATTTTTTTTCTTCTGTACTCTGCCCCGCTGCCGTCCACATACTTGCGCTGACCCAGATAAACAAACCTGCCTCAGATAAACAAATCTGCCCCAGATAAGCAAATCTGCCTCAGATAAACAGATCTGCCTCAGATTGTCACTCCACAACTGCCCTGCTGTAGAAGTGACATGCAAAAGTGACATGTATCAAGTCCCAGCCATGAGCCTCCTGCTGGAGTGCGTCCTCTACCTCTGCAAAAGTGTCATGACACCATCTGTGATTGCAGGCAAGGTTAGCAGCCGAGGAGAAGAGGATAAAGTTTGAGCAGCAGCAGCAGGGTGCGGCCGCCTCACAAGTAGAGGAAACCAGCTTTGCCTCTTTGGTGGCCGGTCAAGCACGAGAGCTGCTTCAGCGGCAGCGCTCAAGTAAGCAAGACGCGGTGCAGTACGAGGCAACCAAGGCGAAGGCCAACACTGTGCGCATAAAGTCAGTCAAGCAAGACTTGAAAGCCAAGGCAGACTTCATCAAGGCATATGACGAAAGCATGCAGCAATTGAGAGGTACAGATCAGCAGTTCAGGCAGCAGGAACTGATGCGCAAGAAGGGCTTGGTTGAGAGTCAGCATGACTTTGAGAGCCGGTTGTTACAGACGCACAAGGAGAAGGCGTATGTGCCTGGCAGTGCTACAGAAGGGCCAGCTGCTGCCTTGTTGAAACAGCTCAGCTTGGGAGTGCTTGCTAGTGAAGCCAGTCTGAGCGTGAAGCAATGAGATCGGCAATTCATGGTGTTCAGTCTGTTTAAGTTTAAGTGGCTTTCAGCGTGAATGATGTCTGAGTCTGCAGGTGAACACCCTGGTGTGTTGTGATTTAGTGTTTTTTCATCTATACAATGGGCCAAGGTTTCTTTGAGATGAGCAGAAACTGACCCTTGATTTATGTTTGTATCTGTTGTCCAAATGCTGGTCACACACAACAGGTAGGAACCATTGGCTGGTGTTCTTGTGACCATGTCAGTCAGCTAGATGTATAGTATGACACAGCTTTCGAGTTTACCCACAAGGCAACTGTCTGGTTGATCAAGTCAACCGCGTACACAATTTGACAAGAGCTGTGCAAGCTGCAAACATGTCCATTCTGCTAACATGTCTATCGTGCTATACAATTGACAGTTCTTGCAGAGTGAGCTGGTTGCCATTGATCTCGACAGCCACATTGCTCTCAGACCTAGGCGGGGCAGATACGCCTCTGCTACTACTCCAACTGGATGTCCTGCTGGGTACCCCACGTGCACTAGGCATCCGCATAATGCCCGGGCCATTCATGGTCGACACAGCTCGAGAGTGCAGCTCACTCAAGTCATTCAGGGCATGCTGATCAGCAGGCATATTGGGTGCAATTTCTTGGAGCAATTTGAAAGCAGCCTCCTGATCGGCCCCAGACTCAGTGCTGCTGGCAGAAGCTGTGCGCTCAGCATTAGCTGCAGAGCCGAACTGATCAATACTTTGAGCTGGGTGGACACTACTGCTAGACGGCGGCATTGAGCCTGTTCTTCTATTCGTAGCAGAGCCACCGCCTGCAGTCTTGTTGCTGCATGTTGAGTTGATGGTGTTGGGCATGGCTTCCTGCATGTCATGGCAACACAGGTCTACCCAGTACTGGTAGCTAACTAGTTGCCACGTGGGGAAGACCTGCTCTGTTGAAGCTCACATGCTAGTGTCAAACATTTGGCTACAAATTACCACTGCAATGACATCACATCACTGGACAGCTTGCATGGACAGTCATGCATCTGGGCCAAGGAGTCCTTGTCATTGCCTGACAAGCAAGGCAGCAGCATCAGATTTATGTCCTGAAGCACCTCAGTCATTTGTAAACCCTGCTAGTCGCACAGTTCACATGCACAGTTCACACACATAGCAAACATGCAGTAAGCCACAATGCATCTCCAGCACAAGGCAGCAACTCACAGTGTGATCCTGGCAAAGTATGTGTAGATGTGCTACCCAGGTCAGCTTAATCCACCACGGCATAGACATGGGTGTTCTTATGATAGACTCATTGCACATGACATAAGCACTCACACATGATCCAGCAGATGCGCCTCATTCAACAATGTGCAGACACTAAGCCAAACAAGTCACAGTGTATGTGGAGCATTGCAGATACACTGAATACCAGCATGTTTCTGGCAGGCTGCATGTTGCCATCAGAGGCAATTTTGAAGGAGACATCACGGCTGAGTTTCCGAGAGTGCAGGCGCTGCAGGAAGAGGCGCTCCTGCTTCAGCACTGGAGTGCCATCCAGCTGTTGCAGCCTCTGTGCAACTCCCACAATGCCTTTCCTGCAAATCAATTGGTGTTGCTGTGGGAGGTGTTGTGCACGAGAGCTAGTTTGGTGTGAAGGCTGTCATGCGATGCGTTTGAAAGCATCTGCTCAGATCAGATGCTGTGTGGCAAGAGAATGACCAGCCAGCTGCGCTTAGCTCAGTCCAGGCAAAATCTCTGAACCACACAGGTACAGCAAAGCAGAGTGCAACTGCAAGCAGATGCTAACCTGTAGCTACGTGCTTGGCACAAGGGGTTGTCTCTCACATCCAGAGTCTGCAGCTGTGGCAGGCTGCTCACCAAGCCTTGTATGCGAGCCACTTCCTGGACTTGGTTCCCTGCCAGGTTCAGGTTGTGCAGCTGATGAAGAGCTGCCAAGGGACTCACATCTGCGATGTTGCAGTGCTGCAGCGCCAGTCTGCCTAGACAACCTTCCAGGGCCTGCAGGAGTGTAAAACTAAACTGAATTGCTGTGCAAATGACCTCCTGTTTGTGCCACTGAGCGAGCCTATGAACATGTGGTCACTCCAAACGTGAATAGCCATATCGCTGCTGTCCAAACTGCATGGGCTAGTGCATTGTTTGTATCTTCCAGCTGCATGACTCTGGTTTCAGCAACAAGCTGCTGAGCATGCCGTCACCGATTTCCCCTGGGCATACCTCAAGGCAGTTTGGGTCAAAGGCCAGCTCCACGCCTGCAGGTAATCTCTGCCTGGATAAGTGCAGCTCTTGCAGACTTGTGCAGCCCTCCAAATTCTCCACACAGCTGATCTCATTATCTTCCAGGTACAGCTTCTGCAGTCTGCCCAGGTTCTCTAAGCCTTCAATCTTCTGTATCTGGTTTTTCTGCAGTGCAATCCAAGGTCAGTCAGCTTGAGCAAAACAGGGCAGGACGCAACTGCTCCTGAGCACAGTACTAGGGAACAAATTCATGCTGATCATGCTTCAAGCATGACTGCAATTTGCTCTGCTGGCTGACTGCATGCAGGAGTGTGGGTTTGAACCTGAAGGTACAGATGTGTCAGCTGCCTGAGGTTCTCAAGACCACTGATAGCCTGGATCCGGTTGCTGTATAGGTACAGGACACGCACAGCAAAGCAGCTCTCTAAATTGGTGATGAAGCGGATGCTGCGGCCCTCCAGGTGCAAGTGTGTAAGATTGGAAGTGAAGTCACCCCAGGAGGTATGGTTAGGGCAAGGCTTTCCAGCCTTGTCTGCAGCCTGCAGGTTTCGATGACGATCAGGCGTGCTGCGATTTAGGTGCGTATCGCAAAATGCCTCTCACCCGCACAATGCTTGCTTGGCTTATCAGCGGCATGCCGGGTCAACTGTTCCTTTGCACCAGCAAAGCGTGATATCCTGAGCACGAATGAGATGAAAGTACTGACATGCAAACAGGAATGCTCTGCAAGGCGCGTCGATTGATGATAGTGTCTGCGTGTCGGGTGTCTGTGAGAATGCCTGAAGGCTATCAGCCTGACACTTGCATGTGCAAATTAAGGTATCCTCCGAGGGCGTCAGTGAGTTCGGCAGTGGTGCAGCATGCTGGAAACAAACACTTTCGCATAACAATGTGTCGATCTTGTGCAGTGAACAACTTATGCTAGCTTGCGCCAAAATATGCCTGCATGAAGGACAGATGATGAGTAATTGCTTCGACACAGGGGTTTTAGGGTACGGGGCAGATTACGGTCACAGCAGAATAGGCAAACCTGGACCATTTTGGATGGTAGAAGTTGTTTGGAGCGTCCTGTGCACTTAGTAACATCTAAACCATGTGTTCATTTACTTGAGGCCTGTCAAGGTCTCAAGGCGGCTTGCAGCATGAGGTTCCTGCTATCGTGATTGAGTACACATATACACGGCACTGTCAAACGACAAGGAAGGCAATAAACTGTTCTTGGACTGAAGTCTGAAATCACATTAGATTCTTTTTTTGTTCAACAGCTTTCTAAAGTCTGCATTCGTGGTAGCAGGAGCTTTGCCAGAAACTTCCCCCTTTGCAATTGCACGAGGCACAAAAGCAGGTGCAGCAGCAACAGCAAGCCGCTCGTGTTGATGAATGGATCTTCCTCTGTCCCCCCGTCCAGCTCCAAACCCCCTGCCTGGGCCCCCAGGGCCTCTGGCACCCCCTCGCCCTGGTCCTCCAGACGGCGGTTTGGACACCATGATTGATATTTTCCTGCCATGCAACTCTGGCTCCTTCAGGTCTACAGCCTGCTGGAGGGCGCTGTTGTTGGCAAACTCCACATACCCAAAGCCCTGTATGATACTATAAACATTGTCCTCAAGTCTGTTGCATGCAGCGTACATGCGCTGCCCTGTAGACATTCAGGAGACAGTCATGACCTGGCATTTATGCTGAATGTCCCATGTAACGCTCACTGAGCAACAGTGTGCAGGCATTCCATTCCTGCAAGCAAGTTTGCCGCGGAAGTGCAACTCCAGGACATCAAATGCCGCAGCACTAGGCAAGCTGCATACGCATGTTGCAGACTCAGCAGAATGACTACCTTGAACATGCCAGTGACTTTGTCCATGACCAGGCGCACACCCTTGATCTCTCCACAGGCCGCCAGCAGATTGCGGAGCTGTTCTTCAGTCACCTTGTTGTCCAGGCCACGAACAAAAGCAGTGCACTCATCTGTGAAGATGACAGGTGGGCCTTGAGCAGCCCCTGCAGAGGAGTGTGCACCTACTGCAGCTGGAACATCGGCTGACTTGCTCTGTTGGCTTTGTGGCTTTGACGCCGGAGGCTGATTTGAGGGCGGGCCTGCGCTGAAAGATGAAGGTGGCTGTTGTGCATGCTGCGCTTGCTGAGTACTGTCTGCAGGCTTGTCAGCACCATCAGCTTGTTTGCTTTTCTTGGGCCCTGGTTGGTCTTCTGAGAAGCCCAGTCCATGACGGCGTTTGCTGCCAGCAGCAGAAGCTTGGTCGTGCAGCGCCTGACTGGCCGCCTGAGCGGTGCTGTGCTTGGCTGCAGCTGCATCGCTTGGCATAGCATCTGCAGATGAAAGTTCGGCTGTTGGTTCTGCCGCTGCTGCTGCTGCTGCTGGCAGGCTTGCTGATTCAGCCTGTGCAGCTGTTTCAGCTCTAGCAGCAGGACCCTTTCCCTTCTTGCCCTTCTTGCTGCTTGTAGCGATGCCATCACCAGCAGTGGCAGCAGCAGCAGCAGCTTGCTTGTTTTGGTAATTGGGGTCTGCCTGCTGTCGCATCTTTTTCATCTCTTCTGGGGTCAACTTCTTGGCCTTCTTGGCAGCCGCCTGAGCCTTTGCAGTGCCTTCAGCGTCACTCACAACTGCTGCTGCAGCTGCTGCCTGCTCCAAGATGGGCCTCACCTTACGAGACGCCTACAGAGGATCAATGTATATCAACCATGATGCAGTGAGACAGAAGGCAGGGACACTCATGATGCAAAGACACCAGGATTTGGCCAAGATAACGCTGACTCCAAATGAGCAGATAATAGCTAGAATTAGCAATGGCAGTCCATGTCTCACACTGCACGGCACAGGCTCGTATGGCTTGGTGGAGCTCAAGCAAGACCACTCTGTGAACACTGTGCACAGCAGCAGCTTGTCTGACAGACTCATTCAGTTACCTCTGCTAATGTAACTGCTGTGCCATGCTCGCGCTCAAAGCGCAGCCAGGCTTGACACAGGAAAAGGTGCCCAGCCTCCTCCAACTTCCTGCTGTACCCTCTTTTATACACTCGCCTTGCCTGGCCAGTATTGTCTGAGCCTATCAACATTGTGATGTACCCAATCCAGGTCTCAACATAGCGGGCTGCTGAGCTCTTCAGCACACCGTCCCAAACAGCTTCAGCTGCAGCAGGGTCCTGACTCACATGAAGCTCGCAGTCTGCCCAGTAGGCATGGATGCGCAGGGTGCGATCAATGTAGTCAGGAAAATAGGTTTGCATGAGTTCTGCTGCCTGTTGAAAGCCCTGCTTGAGCTCTTGTGCATGGTCTGCACCTCTGTGACGAAGGGCGTCTAAGCGTGCTAGCACAACCTCCATGTAGTCGTCAGCCGTCTGCAAGCCGGCTTGAAGAGCTGAGCTGTATATGGTGGCGTGCTGCTGCTCATCAAAGACAGTACTGAGCTCAAGTGCCCTGAGGGCATTTGCCCACAGGCTGCCAACCCAAGGACAGTTTCTAAGTGCCCTGCTGTAGACAGCATTGATTGCTGCTGGCACCTTGAGGTGATCTTGCAGATAGTAAGCATATGCCTGCCACAGATAGTGAGTCACAGGGAATGCAGCCAGTGCCCTCTCATAGACCAGCTGCACTCTAGCTGGATCACCGTTAGCCTGCATAGCACAGTGAGGATATCTCCCAGGAACTCATGTTGTTGATGTTTACACTTGTGACTGCTGCAATGGTGAGCCTCAGATGCTACGTGCAACCATAAGACGCGCAGGCTTGAAAGCAGCCTCTGCAAGCCCAGAAGCAGCAGATGCTGGGTAAATCACTTGTGGGCGCACAGCATAGGGCACAAAACCCTATGCAGACAACACACTACACAGAGGCCTAGGCTTGTGGAAGCAGAGCAGCCCACCTCTTCATACTTGATATATGCCAAGAAAGCTGCCAGCAGGTTTTCATCAGCAGGCTTGTCAGGCGCGACCATGGCCTCATGCTCACGTCTAAGAGAAACTGCTTGCTGAGCCTTCTGGAAGCCCTGCTGAACATGGCTTGGCGCCTGTACTGGCTGCTGCGCATCTGGCAGGCTGGCTTCCCATTTCAGATAACTTTGCATGGTCTGTGCAGCTTCTGCTAGGGGAACCTGCAACTGTCGATGGTAAAGCTGCCTTACACGCTGCAGCTGAGCGTCTGAAGCGGGGTCCTGTGTTGACGACTCATGCTCATACTCCCTGCAGGTGACCTGGATGCTGAAAAATGTCATTCCACTTCTTTGGACGAAGGTATAGCAAGACAAGATGAAGCATTACGGCACAGCTTGAGAGCAACAACTTCTGCTAAAGACTTGCTGTTTTGAGGACGGATTTCAAAAGACACTGAATCTGTTACCTGTATGTGTCCCACAGTGAGCCCCCAAGCGTGATGTGCAGACCAGCTGCTGTGAGAGCCTGCTCGCAGACTTCGCGCAGGTTTTGCATGCTGGTGTTTTTGTTTTGCTGAGACCCAGCAGCATGCTCCTTCACAAAGCTGCAGTATAAATAAAGTTCAACCTTGGGCTGGAGCAAGGTGCTAGTGGAGTACAGCAGCCATCACGCAAGTTAGTAAAGCCTTGTGAGTGAATCATCAAGATCAACTGAAACTTACTCAATGTAAGCCTTCCAGATTGGTACAGACAGATAGTCCTGTACAGCTTTTTGGAATAGCTGTTGAGCTTGTTCTGTTTCTGTGATGCTCCTGGCTGTGACAGCTTCGTCGTGTAGCCACTCCAGCCATAGTTGCTCTGTGAGCGGGTAACGCTCTTGCATGGACTCTCTTGCTGTCCTGAGCTTTTCACGAAGCTTGCATTTTCGCAGGAGATTGACGTACTGTAGCATAGCAAGCAATTTAGCCAATATTCGAAATTGACCTCGCTCATTCGGAGACTGGGTGGAGCATCAAGCCTCTAGCTATACCTGGACATGAGACTCGTACAGGTTTGGATTCGTTTGTAGAGCTGTTTCTAGCTGCATTATGGTATCCATGTCCTCAGGAGAAGCGTCAATCTCTTCAAAGTCACTGTCACTGCTGTCGCCAGAAGTGCTGACGTCCATGGCATGCGGGGCTTCTGATGCCATAGTTTGTAACTCTCTACTGTGCAAGCCAAAAGTAAGAGGTGGGTGCAGAAAGATTGCGCGAGATCACGACGAGTCTAAAGTCAGATCTCAATCAAGAACATCAGCGGTTGGTGCGTGCCAGCCCAGCATAGCGAAGATCACAACCTGAGGTAGTGAACCAACGACTGACCAAGCAAAGAGAGGCTTTAAGGACGCGGCAGCTTACATGCAGAACGGCCTTCGCTGTTACTTAATCTAAGGCACGCCGCAACTTGCCATATTCAGAGAGAAGTCATACAGGTGGGGCTCAACGCATCGAGTCATTTGCTTCGTTTCGAGCTCATGAGCTGATCAGCTTCCTTTGCAGATTCCCAAAACCTGCTTGTCATCGCACCAGCGACAGTGCTCTTGCAAAGCAAACGATCCCCGCCGCAATGATCCCCATGTTGTAGATCGCTTTGCACAGTCTCAAGCAGAGCATGGGCGTTTCGATTGCAGCGGTGTGTTTAACGCTGATGCAGATCGTTCACATTTGACCTTGCAGCAAGCAAAAGGCACGCATGGACTCACTGCTAACCATCCTTGTCGCAGGATTTGACCGCCGGAACCTTTGCAGGGGCAGCCTCGCTAGTTGTTGGGCACCCTTTCGACACCATCAAGGTCAGCTTCCTCTGTTTACCATATTGCACAACGCTACCTGCAAACGTGCCTCACTTGTGCAATTTGCACTCTAGGTCAAGCTACAAAGTCAGCCAAGGCCTCTTCCCGGACATCAGCCTCAATATGCATCAGCAATGGATGCCGTGAGAAAGGTGCCCTTCTTTCCAGAGCAGCTGCGTCAAGCTACAACTGTCTCTAGGTCTGAACTGAGCTGTTCACACACTTGCAGACAATGGCTGAGGGTGGTGTCTACAGTCTCTTCCGTGGCATGGGTGCTCCTTTTGCAACAGTAGCATTCTATAATGCAGTTTTGTTTGCAGCAAGAGGGCAGATGGAAAGCATGCTGGCCCATCCAGACGGTATGGTCTGCATGTTCAAGCTGTTTGAGGCTCACCATAGCAATGTTAATTGCAGACATGACAACCAGTGCATCAATGAGCTTAATGATTGCTTGTCCGTATCACAGTGCTGCTTGCCAGACATCAGAGTTGACAGGGATTTGGTACTCACCAGCAAGCATACTCATGCAGGCTCAAGAGCCATGGGATTTCAGCAGATCATACATTCATTTGTATATATGCCATAAGGCCACCTTTGCTTTGCCATTTGGTTTGGAAGTGGTATCCTTCCCAGGGGGCCAGACAGCAATTGTGCACTGCAGGCAGCCCATTGAGCGTGAGTGATCAGGCAATTGCTGGTTTAGGAGCTGGAACAGCAGGTGCTCTTATAGCTTGCCCCACAGAGCTCATCAAATGCCGCTTACAGGCTCAAGCAGGATCCAAAGTATCTGCTGCTCACATACATGCCGCATCATTGCCGGCTGGCCTTGCAACCCTAAGCCAATCTGGCAAGGGCCTTGCCTCTCTGACACAGGCCAAGGGCTTCTCCACGCTGCCCTTGGCAACAGCCACATCTGGGACCACCCCTGGAGCCTTACATCTTGGTGACTACACAGTCAGTGTTCCTGCCTTGTGCCCAGTTGGGGATCGTACACATCTGTCTTGCCTTTCATCATAGGGCTGAGCTGTTTAGCCTATCTCAACTACAGGAGCCATACTCTTGAGATTGGTGGTTTTGTGCATCAGCTGCATGTTGCAGAGTGCAGCAAATGCCAGACAAGGCAGGCTCATACAGCATGCAACCACCCGCACGTTATTGAGCTTAAAATTCGTTGGGCGTAAACATTGCAAGTGCAACCTGTAGAGGTTGCAGCTGCTGGTGGCCATCTGTGCGTCAATTGTGAGCACCTTTTCAATAGTCAGGGCATAATATCATGTCTCTACAAGGTCTGATAGGAGCATAAGCCGGCATACTTTCCTCTACAGTTTGTCATAATTCTTGACAGATACGAGTGCTGCTTGTGCACAGGGTAGCTTGCAGTACAAAGGGCCGATGGATGTGATGAGGCAAGTGATGAGGTCAGAGGGGGGTGTCATAGGGCTGTACAAGGGCCTGGTGCCCACCTTACTCAGGGAGGTGCCAGGCTGTGCAGCCATGTTTGCTGCCTATGAAAGCATCAAGTTGGGTGCTGCCAAACAACAGGTACACTGTTGTAAATGTTCTATGAAGGTTGCACTGCCCAGCTGCTCGCATACATGGTGGCATAACACCTACTCGACACTGAAGTTGCATTGTTTGGAACTGCAAGCAAACAATTGAGAAAGCAGACTGTCCCATGAACATGACAGTGACTCTGCATTGATGGGTAACTGTAGTGTTCCAACAGGGTTTGAGCAATGCAAATGAGCTGGGGAAGGGGACCCTCATGGTAGCTGGGGGTGCAGCAGGGGCAGTGTACTGGCTCACAGTCTACCCTGCTGACATCATCAAGAGCAAGCTGCAGACTGACAGCTACCAGCAGCCAGCATACAGTGGCACCCTACACTGTGCACGCCAGGTCTGCCCTCACTTGTTTGCTGTGTCTGCTTTTGGACCACCAACAAAGTGATGCACCATTGAAGGGTCCAAACAGGTTGTATCCTGGTAGAGTGATCTGCTGTCTTGCTACATGTGAGGCATGTGCGTGACTTATGCACAGCAGCTGCTGTTTAACTCATCAAATGCAGCATGCACACCATCATCAAATCACCAGACCTGTTTGCTGTAACGTGCAGAGCGTCTGTACAATGTTGCACTCATCTTGACAGGCCTGTGCTATGCAACAGCTGTGAGTAGTGACATCTGTGTTTGTGCAGCTGTATGCAGCAGATGGCATAGCCGCGTTCTTCAAAGGGTTTTCCCCAGCTTTCAGCAGAAGTGTTCCTGCAAATGCAGCAGCATTCTTGGTATATGAGATGGTTCGCCAGACCATGACAGGGAGCTAGCCTTTAGTTGTTCAGTGCTCAGGCTTCAGTGTGTGTTTTGCTCCGAAAGGGTAGTCTTCGGTGGCCATGGTTTCACCTGGTATTCAGCGGACTCTACCCATCTCATCAGGGTCACGTTCTTCGTGTTACTGTCATGTACATTACCATATTGAGATGACATTGTCACGCACATGTAAGACACTACATGAACAGTGCTCGAGAATTACAATGGTGCAGAGTCCAACAGCAGCAGGCCAGCATCATTGACATAACAGCACGTGCACACACCGAGAGTGACCTGAAATCATCTGCTTGCTCAAGACCTGTACTTCATCATCAATTCATTCAAGTGCTCAGATCATATTGAAAAACGGGACCACTGACAAAGTATACAAAGAAGCTAAAAGCTGACCATGACGCCATATGATATGCGCACAGCATGGATCAACTGCATCCCCATGCAACTGGCTGTGTTCGAGACGCCGAGCTTGCAGAGCTCCGCATGTCAAGCAGTCTGCTTTATACTCTCTGCCCACACAATGTAGTCTGATTTGTGTACATGAGGCTGCCATCACGCTGCTATAGATATAATATGCACAAGCGTGCTCTAATTTGGCACATGTGACCAAGTGATCACAATGCTTAGGCTGCAGCCTTGGCCTTAGGAGGCGGTCTGTATACGCCAACAACCATGGCGTGATCTCTCTCATAGGGCTCTAATGTGACCTGCTCCTTGGGCTTCAATTGCATTTCTGACAGCTTCTTGACTTCTCTGGCAAACACAGCCTCAGGCTGTGCTGTGGAGTCAATGCAACTGGCCTTGATGGAGATGACATAGAAGCCACCATTCTTCAGAAAGTACTGTGCATTCAGCCCAACAATACGTGCCTGCATTGAAGCAGAGATGTTACAGCATGGCACAGGATAGACCACAGCACTGACAGATGAAAAATGATTAGGCAAATTCAAAGCCCGTCCTGAAAGCGTGTTTTGAGCTCAATAATTAAAGCTGCTACCTGCTGTCCATTCTGAAGTCTCAGCAGGTCCAGACCAGTATGTATGCCACAAGTTATAAGCTGTCATGCAACTGCCTTTCTTCACTGCATATGCCTGATGACGACTGATGCTGTAACAAATTTGTGTGCTGTGATGTGACTGACCTGGTCAGGCTGTGCTACATCAGCAAAAACAGCGTCCACCATGGGGACCAGCATCCTGTACTTCTGGGGATGCCGAGCATCCTCAATGATGGGGATTACATTGGGCCTGTTTTTGGCCATGTTCACCAGATCCCTGCCTGTTGCCAAACATTGGGGATCAGGCAACAAACAGACACTCTGAGTGCTCTGATTGAAGACATACACTGCTACTGTGCAAGGTCCAGTGCTCACAAGGCAGTCAGGAACCATGAGCACGCTTGGTCTACGACTGCCTTTTACAGCAATGTGATCAGAACAGCCTGCATAATGAGAGTCTTGCATGACCGTCGGTGTGCATACTGCGCTGTAACGAGTCATCACACGGTCTCGAATGTCAAGTGAGCATGAGAGTGCACTTACCACTCCTGTGTGAGAACTCAACAGCGAAGACAGCGCCTGTGGGTCCGACAATGTCTGAGACATGGGAGACGCTGGTTCCAGAGGCAGCTCCCAGGTACAGTACTTTGCCTCCAGGCTTGATGTGGATGTTGTCCACACCAGCCAAGACTGACGCTGCCAGCTTCGACCTGAAAGGGTTCCATACCCTGTACTCTGTCTTCTCACCCTCAGCTGCTTCCACACTTATCCTCTTCTCATTGTACACACTGCATGCAGATTGTGTGGATCAAATTTGCAGGGCAGCAGAGGTCTCAGACACTCTTCACTGCTTGAAAAGTCAAAATGAGTCCAGTTCAGCTTTGCTGGATTGCAAGGAAATTTGGTGCCTGTGATGTGCACATGCACACCATATTCTCTGAAGCACTGTGCTGCAGCAATGCCTGTGATCCATATGTTGTGCCTGGCTGTATGTATAGTGGTCCTACAGGCATGCATGTGCATATGACACTCACGTGATACTAGTGCTGCTCACCTGACTCCAGGCACAAGATTCTTGGTGACAAGAGCATCCTCCTTGCCGCGGGCAATGAAGACTCCCTCATGTCTGTGCTGCTCAATAACAACATTGCTGCCACCCTTCATGCCACCTCGGCCACCCCGGCCACCACGACCCCCTCTGGCTCCCCCTCTGCCTCTGCCTCCCCTGCCACCCTTGTCAATACCACCTCGCCCTCCAAAACCGCCTCTGCCTCCACCTCGTGGTGCCCTGCAAGGTGTCAAATGCAGTGATCAGAGTCATAGGCTAGTAGCTTGCACTAAAGACTGCTGAGCACACAGACCTCAACTAGAGGACATATGCCTGAAGATTGCCCAGGGGCTATTACAAACGGCTATACTAACTTGCTGCTGATTTGCAAAAGACTTTGTAGTATGAATATTGAGATGTGAAGCTTTGAGGCGCCAATGAGCAGTGTGCTCGAACATAATATTGCAACACTATTTTTGCATATCGAGAGCGGGCAGAATAGAAAAGAATGCACGCACCCTCTGCCTCCACGACCTCCTCTGTCACCGCCTCTGCCACCACCTCTTCCTCCTCGAAAGCCACCTCGGTCACCGAAGGCCATTGCTGCCTATTTGCTTGCACGCACAGCAGGCCTGTCGTACAAGACCCTCGAGCAAGCTTTCTCAAAGCAACTGCAAAAGTGAGAAGCCCACTGCACAACAAGCAAGGTAGCGGACACACTGAAAGCGTTACGCGGTAGCAATTTGTTATTTTCGAAGCTTGCAGTCAGGCGGCGTCGAGGTCTGAAACTGCTGTTAGTAATCGACAAAATTTTTGCACGTGCTTCACATGTTAGTCACATGCATCTTACAAACATAGGCCTGAGTACAAATCTGCAGAGTATCTGTCTGTTGTCAAGTGTGCGTCAAATAGAAGGCTAATTAGTAGGTTTGGGACTGGATGCCATGGTCCACGGGTAGATACAGGCCGCTGGGCAGACGGTGTTCACCTAGATAGGACAGGCAGGCTGTGTCTAGTGTGCAAGTCATTGGATTGTGTGAAGGACGAGCAGCACTTTGTTTTTGATTGCCCAGCGTACAGCCATATTAGGTCACAGCATTTGGACCTCCTGCAGCACTGTTGTACTATTGCAGACTTTATGACTTTGTGTGAATTTGGTTCGAACCAAATGCATGTGGTGGTTTCCTTAGGGAATGCTTTGCATGTAGGAAGCAAATCTTGTCTGTATGAATTCACTGAACTGAACTTGTTGTCTGTTGGGTCCCAGTTGCCCCCCAGGACATTACATATATTGATTGATTGATTGATTGATTGATTGATTGATTGATTGATTGATTGATTGATTGACAAATGCATGAATATGAACCGTCAAAGCCTGCAAAGGATATAGGGTCCGGTACACAGCTTGCACCGGGTTACAAGAACGGGTCGGCTTCCTCAAGAAATCAGGTTTTGTAAAAGAGGCAACAAGGTCCCCGATCTCGTGTGCTGTTCCAGCGACGTATGTAGTCATGCAGCTTGCACTGCAGCTTCAGCTATAGTTGGGTCCACGATGCTTGCAGCCTTGTATCGAAGTTCCTGCAGCGTTGGGTTGCCTGGGCGCAGAGCTGTGCTCAGACAACGTTCTGTCTCGGTTGTGATAGTCCGTGCTGTTCAGAAAGACGACCCCGCACACAACCGTCCTGAGCTGTTGCCAGATCAGAGTTCTTGGGCCGAGCACCTCAGCTCTCAGAATTTGCAAGCGGACAGGTACCGTCCGCCAACATACGATGGCCAGGATATCCAAGCTTCTAGGGGAAAGTTTCTTGGCAGGCTAGCTGTCCTGATACTAGGAGTGAGTAAAGGGGTTGCGCTTGTGATAGGCTTGGAGACAACAGTCAGAAGGCGTGAACAAGTCTGCTTGCTGTGCAGGCAGTGTTGCTCAGTGAGAGAATCACAGGCAAGGGCGCTGTGCAACAGCTGGAAATTTCTGCCACTGGGGTGCCATTGTGGGAAATTGAGCCTGTGCTGGGCGTCATTGTGCTTGCATTGAGTGCTGCTGCACTGTGGCCCAACTCTGGCAAGTCAAGAACAGGCGGGCAAAGCAAGCTTGCCTTCTTTCAAAGGATACAAAATCTAAGTGGCCGGTTTGCCTGTTTGGGTTTGGCCAGCACAATCACTGCTGAGGTCATAACAGGCAAGGTGTGTTTCTGACCCACTGCACTGCACGTGGCAGAAAGAAGTGCAAGTTGCATTGACGCAGTGATCCTAGAAGAGCCAGAAAGAAGTGCAAGTTGCATTGACGCAGTGATCCTAGAAGAGCCAGTGCATTGCAAGGCGCGAGCATTGGAGTTTGCAGGCATCTTGTCTGGTATATGCCTGACGTCTTTCCTAACAGGTTGTTTGCTGGTCGACCTGTATCCGACTCTGCTTGTGACTCTGCTGTAGTTTATCCAGGCTGACATGTGTGCAATGACTTATTCCCAGGGCACATTGACCCTCTTGAATGTGGAGACTGGGATGGACAGTGTGAGTGAACTAGAGGCCATTGGTGCTTTTGTTGTCATGCTCTTGCTCACTGAAGATGTGGTCAAGGGCAAAAACCAGTGAAAATGCTGGTGAGGTTTTGCTGTTATGTTGTTCCTCACAGTGAAGCACCATGCTCACAGCAAGGCTTTGTTTGGAGCTGACTTGGAGAAATGGCGATCTTATAAGATGAAGGTGCAAGGAAACATATGACATGTGTTGTGTATACTGGCAGAAGATGATTGAGAAGAGGTTTTGCTTTTGTACTACCCAAAGTTTGACAGTGATGCTATATGGCATCATTGTGAGGTCAATGTTTTCTTTCAACAATGAAGCCCTGAACCGTGTTACAAAAAGCCCTGCAACATGAGTTCAGCAAAGTTTGACGTTTACCGTAGCAGTCGCTCTTACCACATCAGAGAAATATACGGTTGAGTGTATGTGTGTGAGTTTGAGCCTGTTGAATTTATGTATTATAAGCTGTTGATTGTCAGGTATGGCAACCTTGCTGGCATGTGCAGTGTACAGCTTGCTGCTCGACTGCTGCAATGCCCAGATGCAATGATTTTGTATGATGACCTCCCTTGAGCTGACTGTAGTCATTACGAAACAATTCACAGTGACTAGCCAGTACAGGGCCAGGTGCAGATGTCATCAAGCTTGCTTGACAGGCTGGAACACACCGTTAAGCGCGGTCTGGTTGTGACACAACATGCACATGTACATGACTCTTTGAAAAGTCTCATTTTATTGCTGTCGGTTGAATTGCATATGCAAGTTATAGTTTCTGGCTCGTCCGGTGATAATATTGTTCTGAAAGGTTTGCAAGACTTGTTTGCTAGACACGCAACCTAATCATGCTCTTCTGCAGTATCCTGTCTTGACTGCTTAACATACAGAGTGTTCGAGTGCTGTAAGCATACTGCTGTAACCAGGACAGTGTGCTGTGCAGCAATTATAAAATGCTCACAACATACATACCAGCATACTATTATATTATAAGCATGGACTGTGCAGATGGTGTGTCAATCCTGAAGTGTGAAGCGTTCCATCCGAGACTTTTTGGGATTTCCTTCAGCGACTGAGTCACTGCCTTGCTGGGTTTTGCGCTTCAATGCTGGCGCCTTTTTTGATGGTAGCACGGCTTGGCTTGCCGGAGGACTTTGAGGTGCAGGCTGGCTGACGCCTTGCATGGCCTTCACTGCCATGCGCAGAACAAAGAATGGGCCAACAAGGTGAGGCGCATCATCAGAATGCCCATCATACTTTACAACATCTCCATCATCCCTGCGTGTAGCATCACAGATGTAGGTGCCAGATGAAACTCTTGAGTTGTCTCATCTGTGCAAATGCAGCCTAGGAACAGCATAGGGCTCATCATTCTCACCTTGTTTAAAACAGGTATCAAGCTGTACAAAGGGACTTTCACTTGTGTAGGCTGCGTACCTGGGCGTGTCGGTAGTGTGCACACTTTGGAAAATGAAATTGGATTCCTGGCACAAGGACACAATGGATGTGCTTCTACTTAGCACTGTGTCCAGGGTAGCAATGCTGCCTACCAGAGCATACTGTTGCACAGCTGGATTGTTCCTGCTGTGCAAGGCGCAAATGTCGATGTTTAGCTGCACAAGTTTGTCAGCTTGTGACTGTGCAGCACCCATGTTGTCAGCCTGTGACTGTGCAGCACCCATGAAAACAACCACAGCACTGGCCTTAGACTGCTGTCTGTACACATCCAGCTTGTCAAACTTTTGGGCATCTCTTGGGATTCCAAGAGTGTGCAGCCATGCAGATGTTCCCTGCAGAAATTGCCATTGCTTCACCCACTCTTGCTGCGCTGCAGCTGTGCCTACACAAAGCAACAGAAAGCTCTGATTCAATGTTGTCACTTACACTAGCTCGTCTTGGATGCAGGTTACACAGGCATGGCTGCGGGCATCCTTGCATGGTCTTATCAACAAAAACAGTGTTTGTGAGTCAGGTACAAAACTGAGCATGTGACAACAGAGCACTCCAAGACAATTGCTGAAGCACAAGAACTAAGGGAGTAGCTACCTGCTTCAGGAAGCGGAGGGTCTCTCTTGGCAGGGCATGTACGCGGTCCCCATTCTCTCAAGCCATAGTAGGCAAAAGCTTGGCTGGCAACAAACAGCTCTGGCTGACGAATGTCCAGGGTGATGCGGCCAGACAAGACAATGTTTGCTGCATCTGGAGGTGACACACAAGCTGCCAATGCATCTGTCACGGGGGGTGAGGCCACAATAAACCGTCTGGTGTGCTGATCCTGAGCCTCTGTCTCCTCTGCTTCAACACCACACACTGTCACGCATCTGCACAGCTGGGCATTTGAGACTGTGACAGTGACCTGCTGTCCACCCCACATGGGTCCTGCTGCTCCAGAAACAGTGACTGATGGCAGTTGCTTGGCTTGCTTGACTGCGCTGCCTTGCAGGTTTGCCTTGTGGAAGAACAAGCTGTTGCACTTGATGACTGACAGCTTATTGTCTTCGCACATGTGGTGCATCTCTATGTCTTCAGCATATTGCCGTGAAGGCCATAGCACCATTCGCTTTGCAGAGCATGTTGCTTCTATGTTCAGCAGAAAGAAGCAGTACACGCTGTGGGTGAGCTTGAAGGGTGGCGGCCCCCTCCCCCCTTGCCACTTGGCCCCAACCAGCTTGTGGCGATAAGGCTGCCGATTGAGACCAATGATACCCACGTGCTCATGTGCGCCACTGAAATCAAAGGTATTTTGCACCTCTTCCACAATCTCAACTTCCTCTTTTGAAACTCTTGGGCTCACTCTGGAGTCCCAGAGCTTGTCAACAGGCATGGAGGCAAACGGTGAGCCAGCTGCTTCTGCAGGCTGCTTAGAGGCTGCAACATGCTGCTCAATGCATGACATGACAGTGAAGAAGGAGCAGGGCTGTAGTGGTCCATGCTGGGCATGCTCTTCTTGCAAAGATTTTGCATCCAAATTCAGCCGCCAGCAATCTTGTATGCTGTCATCAAGCATCCACACATCTGGCAGCTGCAGCACATGGGCCACCAGCTGAATGCACAAGCGCGCGTATCCAATGCCGCTGTTCAAGGTCACAATGCCGGTAGGCACTGCGTCGCGGTACTCCTTTGACAGCTGAGAGCCCAGGTCACCGATGGTCAGCTTCTCTGGCAACTCCATGACTACTGTGCAAGGAAGAGAGTCTGGAGCCTGCCCAAGGCTTTGGACAAGCTGCAAGTACTCCTTGACTTCTGAGGGGCGTACCACAAGCACCCTGACATAGGCTGCATCTGACATGGCTTGACTCCAGTCAAGGAAAGCCTGGCGCTGCCCAGAGAAGCGCCCAAAGCTTGGTGTGAAGATCCAGGAGTTGACCTTATTTGGCACATTCAAGGAGTCCAAGCAGTCCAAGGAGTTGGCCTGGAGCATTTTGCCATCCTTCACCTTGATCAGATGTAGTCTCTGGAGCGTCTCTCTTTGGTGACCAGTGAGGTGGATCTTCATTGCACCCTCCCCTGCAGTCATTAGCTGTTGATGATATTTTCTGCCCAGTGCAAGCGTGGGAACATAACATATAAGGGGCTGAGCTGCTGGCAGACAGCAATGGGCTGACATGACACAAATGCTCATTGCCAACACACCATACCTGAGAACAGCTCTGGTACGCGACACCTTTGAAGGCCGCTCAAGCACAGACTCAGCGACTCATGTGGCTGCGAGGCAGCTTGATCAGAGCGCACATTGCATGGCTGAAAGGCCAGGAAGCCATGTTCATTAGATGTACCTTGTCTGTCACCTGTTGCAGGGAAGTCAAGGTCAAGTGCCTGGCCGAGACAGACGATCAGAACAGCCTTACTTCCAAGAATGCATTGCTTGCAACAGTTTTGTGCATGTTCAAGACATTCCACTTGGCCAACAACAATCTTTGTGACAAATGGCAACTTGCATGCAAGGTATCATGCAAGCACACCTGTGTGCATGTGCACTCCATGGCTACCCTCTGTTGGCAGCCCCGTTGGCTGCAATGAAGAGGAGGCATGCTGTTGCAATGTCACAGGTGGCCAGCAGAGCCTCTGCACGATGTTGAGTGCCTGAATATCAGCATCTGTGGGCGCCTCCATCGTTGCTGCAAGAGCTCCCGGAAACTGGATTAGCAGATACGGGGAGTCACTTTGCTCAGACAATACCAAGGCATGGCCCTGCAAACACAAAAGGTTTTGTTGCACGACACTACACTCATGCTTCAAGTCTGAAAACTCAGCCAGTTTGTTCTTCCACATCTTGGCATCACATTGCCGGCACATCACATGGCAGTGGCAGCAACACCTTTCACTACAGCATCGCATGTTTTCATTTATTGCAGTGGTTCACACACAAACGCCGCTGCAGCAAACTTTGAAGTTCTTGCCAAACATCATCAGCAACGCTGTCCTTTGGCATAAGGCGGGCACTAAAAATGTACCTGGACAACAAGCATTTTCTCTTGAAGCAGAGCCTGCACAGAGCCAGCCATGCGCCCATCCCAGTTCAGTGCCATTACTAGCACGTCTGTCCCAGACAGGCGCAACTTCCACCCCTGTGTCATGACATATTGAAGAGTCACGAAGGTTTGTGTTCTGCGACTCAGACAAGCTTTGAGTGGAGGACGCTTGCAGCTGTCCTTGCTGGGCCACACTTATGGAGAGAGCTTTTACATGTCGCTTGCTGTCATGTAGCCATGCCGAGACATTTGCAGCTGCTTGGCATTATTTCTGTGTGCATGTCAACATGACACACATTGACAGTAAGGGTCATCTCGTTCTACTACATACTGAGCAATGTGACGCATGCAAAATCAAGTCAAGCTTTGCTTTGGCTAGTGCATACCTGCTCACTATGGCAAATGGGATTCGCATGAGTGCTCAGTGCTATGGACAGATTTCTGAGTCTCAACAAAGCATCTTGGCATAGCGGAAGCTCCTCAGTGCGCAGGCCTTCCACATAGGCATCAACCCAGTCTGGGGCGTGAGCAGCCAAGGCCATTCGCATAAAGCGCTCCAAGAGGATTTTGCTGCTGTACTTGGCAGGGTCTAGCACATTGTACTCAGGCATTGACTGCTCCTGGATGTCAGGATAGAATGGGTGCCTCCATTTGATAGTGGTGAATTCAGACACATGTGGGAAGTGGAACCACCTGCAGAATCATGCAAATTGGCAGCTAGTTAATCTTGTTGCTTACATAAAGAACATCAGAGCAGTGGCTGTTGAGCAATGCAAGCAATGCTTTGCTTTACTATTTCACAAGCAGATTGTAACATGCGGAGTGGACCTTTACGTGCACATCTCTGAGCTTACCGGCGCACATCAACCTCTACCAATGCCCCTTTAGGCTCTGAACCTTGTATTTCATCTGCTTCTGCTGGACCTGGTGTTTCATCTGCTTCTGTTGGCACGACTGGCAGCAGCACAGCAACCTGGGGTTTCAAGAGCTGCTTCAGCTTGAGCAGCAAAGCCAGGTAAGCTCCGGTTTTGCCAATCTGGCACTCAGCAGACAAGAGCAGACGACGCTCATGCAGCCTAGGAGGAGAGTTTCTTGCATCATAGCTGGCTGAATCATTGGCACCACCTCCACCTTTGTTTGCAACGTAGCAACGCCGGAAGTCTAAGACATCTGCTCCAGCAGGCTTAGGCCTGATCCGAGGGTCAGGCCGGATGTAACTGTCCAACATGCCAGGATTGATCATGTTGTTCAGAACACCATGCAACTGCTTTGAAGCTGGCTGCTGTGGAGCTAATGAATGCCCCCGCTGCAGAGTCAGCTGCTTGACTGCAGTTGCAATCTTCTTTGGCACATCATCCTTTGTGACAACGGCATAAGGGAGTCTGCAATACCAACAGCAAGGTTTCAGGTGACTGGTGTGACATGCCTGTTCTGAGCATATGAGCAAGCCAACCTGACAAAACTGGATGGTGTCACCTTCAACATCACCGTCTTTGAACATTGCATGCAGACAACCTGACATGTACATCATAGAGCTACAACTTACAGGCTTCAGCAAGGGTACTTACCTGAACTGGAAGCGTCTAAGTGTCACATTGATGCTGCTTCCCAATGCGTGTTGACCAACAGCAACGTTGACAGCTGAGTCCAGGTCAAAGAACATGACAGCAAGCTGCTCTGCGGAGTCAGCATCAGCCACTGGTTGCTCATCAGTGCCCATAATATGCACCCGCACAGGTCGGTGACCAATGAAAGGGAACTGGCTGCTCATCTGCAGCAGCAACAATATGAGTGACCAGTTGCTGTGCATGACCAGAGTCATTCATGCATGCATGGCATCTTGAGCTTTGAAATGCCGTGGTCTTATATGAATGGTTGTTGTCCGGGGAACAGTGATGGCAGTGGCTACAGAATGCATCTTGTAAGCCATGACCAACCTGCGTCAAGTCAGTAGAGCTGCTCTGACGCCATGCTTGAATGGCGTTGTATATCTCTGTGAATCTAGTAGAATCTGGCAGCTTTGCCTCCAGGCTGCCTTGACCTGAGTATCTCTGCAAAGAGCAGCAGATACGCTTAAATCAAAGATTGCAATGGGCAAGTACACCATAAGTAACATCCTCCTGTCGTTTCAGTGATAGCTTTTAGGTAAGCAAACTCAGTTACGGTGTCTACAACACCATGCCAAAACTGATTGTCTGCAATGTCACTCCTTTGAACTCATGCTGCTCCAGTGGTCACTTTTCAGCAGCCTAAACAAACGCATCTGTGATTTTGGTTTGACCACACGCAAGCTATGACAAGAGAGAGAGACAACTTTTACACCTACGTACCTGCTTGAGCTCTGTCACCATCGAGGACAGCTTTTGCATGTAACCACCATATTGCCGGCCTATGTTTTGGCTCATCCACATAGCATATGAGGCAAGGTCTTCTGCCTGCTTACACTTGCTAAGGGCTGCCAGCCGCACTGCCTCCCAGTCAGGATGGTCTGAGCAAGATGAAGCAAAGGCCAGGGCCTCTTGCAAATGCTCATTGTTCAATGCAGAGTGCTGAGGTGAGTCAGCATTCGTTGACATTGCAAGAGACAACTTGCAACTTGCTTCTTCCTCCTCTGTGACTGTGCCAGGATAGCGACAAAGCCTGCCAAGCTCTTGCACCCGTGTGGTATGGTTTTCAGAGGCCCTGCATAGCCAGAAACATGATCACCGCAACATTCATTCATTCTGGGATCAAGAATTACCATCACTGTATGCTGTTGCAAACTATGTAAGAAGGCTTGCAGTCAATGCATATCAGCTGCATGCAACTTAGTAGAGATCTTGGATTTGACACACATTCCAACTACTTCGGGCCATGAGTGTCATGTGAAGGGCCTTATTCTGGGCAGCTGCTTCTCTACGTGCAAGCATGAGATTGCATACCTGAGCCTCATGTCCAGACAATCGAAAGTGTGAGGGAAGGTGTCCCCCATGCGCCCCTTCTCACATAGGATCAGCAAGCAAGGCACACCAAGAAGATCCTCGTAAGATAGCCCAGTCTTGCTTGGCTTCAGATTGCCAAATCTGATGCCTTGATCCTGCAATGTGAATGATAAAAAGGTCGTAATGTGTTCTTGAAGCAGACTATCTAACAGAGGCAATATCACACGGCATGCAGGACAAAAAGCAAGCTCGTGCAATACAGAAGACGTGGAAGAGAGCAGCCCCTTGTCTAAGTCAATGTGAGGTGCCAGCATAACTGCAACAGGGAAAATAGTAAGTGGTGTCAGAAGGAAAAAGGCAAGTCTTCCCGTTTTGGCAATCAGAACAGAAGTCTCCTGAGGCGGCAGCCAAGAGCACCAAATAAGGAGTGTAATACCTGCTGGTAGGAAGGATGTTTTGAGCTGACTGGTTTGTGCAGCACAGAAGTGGGCACGCTCAACTTCTTGTTTGGCTCATCTTGACCAAAATCCTTGATGACAGCAAAAAGCTGCCATTTACGCCGGCCTGATGCAGATGATACGCTCGGATTCGAAGTGCTGGATGCGTGCTCAAACCCTTGCCATTGAGGTCCAGATGCTCCATGCCGAGCTGTGTGCTCCAGGAACTTCACCAGAACGCCGTGAAAATGTTTGCCCGCTCTTTTCACCCCTGTTACCCTAACCACTTTCATACTGCCAATGACAGCAGCATCCAGATCCTGCCACGGGCAAGTAGATGCTGATGTATCATGATCCATGGTCAAAAGGGTCTCCACAATGTCATATGTTGCATCAGGCTTGGACGCTGATGACAGCCATTGTAAGAACATAGTGCTCAAATGCTGCCAATCGTCATCTTTGCCCAACAAGGCCTGGCATATGGGCCACAGATTGATGTGCCTGCAGGCAGCAAGTCAGTGTCGTGGTGACATGACCTGCTTCATCAGGCAACGGGCACAAACTTTGGGTCTGAGTTTGCCACCTATGCTTAGTATGCATGTTGTGCACAACATCATGCATGCTTGCATATGCTGCATGCTCTGGCTGGGACATTGTCAGGCAAGATCAGTGCAGTGCATACTTAGTGGACAAGCGACAAGCCTGTGAGTCTGTGAACAGTCTGCATTGTGATGAACAACAGAGGCAAGACGGGCATACCCGTTCTGCTCAGCAATGTGCTTCAGCTCTGTCCTGAACTCAGCAATGTAGGCCTCACATACCACTCTGGCTTTGCATTCCTTTGCAGATGCTGGCCACAGTCCATTAGGAGGCTGAAGATGACTTTCTGGATCAGCATCTGACAGCTTATCGCAACCTGTACATACCCGTTACAAGGTCATTCACTTAATCTGTGCATGTGCACTGAAATGTTTGTCACTCACACAGCTCCAGAAATAGTGTCATGCATTGTCAAAATTTCAGTGTTAATGTACACAGAGGATTGCACTGCAGCAGAGCTTGCCTGCATCTTTACTGCGGCGCCATCTGAATGTTCTAAAGAACTGCAAAGAGATAAGATAGGAGGCTATCAAGGCATGATCCTCAGTGAACAGCTCACTACGCTTGGCCCTCAGTTTGCCTTTCTGCTTAAGGCCATCCACAGCTGCACGAAACTTCTGATCCTACAATTGATGCACCAAGTTTTAAAAGAACCGTGAATACTGCCGTGACAGCTGCAACAGGCAACCCAGCTTGCTCACACCAACATGCATTGTCAGGAACGTAGAAGCCCATCTCACCTGCATGATCCCAAAGGGAATTGCGGCTTGTTGCAGACTTGACTCCATGTAGGTATCTAGCCTGCGATAGGTGTCCCAACACTGGTCATGGCCAGGTTGAAACCACTGCACAATATGCAGCTCCTCTACACACCCGTCTGTTTTGAGCTGTTCCAGCTCCTGACATAGCAAGAGGCACTGTCATAAACCCAGTCTCAGCTCGTCCGTGCAAGATTGTGATTATGCCTGATTCAGTTAGAGCACATTGCAGCAAACAATAAATGCTCCAGGATACTTGACAAAGCAGTGAAACATGTCAAGCACAGTAGCTCAGATACATTGCTCCAGGCAGCAGCTTACCTGGGGGCTGAAAGTACCCAACTCAGTAGCAGAGCTTGTCAGCCTCCACACCCCGTCACTGCAATGCATCACTTTCATGCTGTCAAAAATGGTGTCATATACTTACATGTGTATACACCCAGCTCAAGACATAGCGACAGCACGGACCTGTCCTTAGCCACCACATCTTGCATCTGCAGCCGCTGAAACTTGGCATTGTCTGCAATTGCTGGTTTCGAGACGACATACTTCTCTGGCAGCCGCGAGTTCTGAGTAAGGACATTGAATGGAGTGGCGCTGACAAGCAGCACAATGTGATTTTTGCATTCCAACAGATCTTGCTGGACCACATCAGGGTTGCTGTCTGTGTAGTCATTCACCATCTTGTCGTGTGCTTGACAAGCTGTTGGGCCCCAGTGACACTCGTCAGCTATAGTAATGAACAAGCGGGTGGGTGAAGATCGAATCTGCTCTGCATACTTTGCCCATTCCTTCCGATGCTGAGGCTTGTCAGCGTATTGGATAACTTTAACAGTGTCGTCATCCTGCATTCACAGAAACAAACAGCTTAAGTACAGCATCAAAACTTGATGTCAGGCTTACCAAGCCGATTGCTACTGTGCCCATCAGTGTACAACTGAGAGCCAGCATACTGGTATGAATCAGGTGAGCCCCATGCACAGGTTATATAGCTATGCAGGGCTGAATTCTTGGTGGCTGCAACGTCAGGATACACCAGACCCACCAATTGGCCTCATGCTCCCAAGTATGTGTGAAAGTTTGTACCCAAACCAATGCCAGCAGTCTGCAAAGCTTCAATTACCTGCAAGGGTTACTGATGCACTTGGGCCACATTGCAGTAAGCTTACCTCTGCCAACCCTGCTTGCTTGATTCGTTCCATGGTCTGCTGAGCCAGTGTGTTGAAGCGCGGCACCAACACTCTGAAGTCTACACCACCAGAAAAGTCTGCCTGGAACTGATGTCGTCTATCAGCCAACCAATTCGGCCTGTGCAACAAACCTAGATCTTGTCGTTCACAATATCACCCTACAAATCACCTGCAATTATTTTGCAGCGCAATATCCCTAAAAAATGATTGCAACAAGGCTGAGAGACAGACATGAGCAAGGGCGCACAAGGGAGGGTATGGCATTGCATCAGACTCCTGACTGTACAGCGGGAGCAGTTCATGACCACGTGCACTGTTCAGAGCAGCATGACACTGTGGCTGCAGGGACCAAATCATGCAGAGATGTACACTTACCCCTTGACAAGTTGGGCTGACGGGCTGGCTGTTATATGCATGATCCTGTCCAGTAATCGTCTAGCACGCTGCTCCTGATTTGAGCGGATGCCACCACCACCTATTACAACAAGATCTGCTCGAGCTGGCGGCACGGCTGCCTCCACCTCGGTGCCAGCCTCAAACACCTGTGTGAATACTGGCTTCCATTGCACCACGACACTGCCACACGCGCTTGCATCTGCTTGAGATATGAAATCTGACAGAAGGTACAAATAAGCTATGCAAGGTTGTGCAACCGCCTGACACTTTCACGTGAGTCTGAGGTCCATGGCTTTTGCACATGGAGCAATCATGATCAGTACAGGTCAAATGAGTCAAGACTTGCCTGTGTTGCTTTGATCTCAGCAGCCAAGTTCATCTCAAGAGTTCGGGGGTACTCAGGGTCTGTCTCATCCACCCCTTTTGACATGAAGCCCTGCAGCAGCGAATGAGAGAACTCCAACACTTTGCTTACAAGCCTGGACCCATCAAGGCCAGAACATAAGGGAAAGCGGCGGGGAAAATACCGGGTGCTGCTCTGCAAATGACTGGAGCTGCTCCACCACCACATGATGCAGCTTATACTCTTGGAAGCTTTCTTCGCTGCAAGCATACAGCTCTGATGAAGCATCACAGAACCACTACAGAAGGCCAACATTGCTGGCTTCCACACATACCTTTGCCAATTGTTGCTGGCACCCATCAGACCATGAGCCTGTGCATCTTCTGGCAGGCTCAGCTGGACAGATTCTACAGAGACCTGTGAAAGTGTGTCAGCTTCTCTGAGCTCTGCTTGCAAAGACTGGACAAACTGATTGTAGTCCAGCTTATCACCTTGCCCTGACCCTTTCTGCTGTACAGACAATGTCCATGACGGCACAGGCTGTGGGCAACCTGCAAAATCATCTCTTTGAGTGGCCAACACTGCCTGAACTGTTGCCCAGACTTCTTTGTTCAGTAGCCAGCAATGCTGAAGACCTGGGCTTTACCTCTCAAGACTCTTGGTGCAGTGGCGTCCAGACGCACGTCTATAGGAACGGTATGCACTGATGCTCCTGTGATGAAGACTTTGCAGTCCAGGTGCAAGATGACTGCAAGCTCTACAGTTGCAGACTCATTCCTGGTGCTTTCAACCAGCAACTTTACATCTTGGGGTTGCAGCAGAACAGCCACCAAAGATGCCAGCTGCCAAGTGCCTTTTTGCTGTGCAACCAACTGCTGCAGCTGCACAGTCTGCTCGGCTGGCAACTCATCTAGGAAGGTTGGCAGCTCAGCAGCGTCCTCCTCAGTGCTCATCAGCACTGCCAGCCTCTGTGACGGATCAGATAGGAACTGTCGTAAGCCTAATTGCACTGCATCTGACACTACTGCTGGACCTTTGAGGGGAATGTTCACAAATATGCCTGAGTCACCCCACAGTTCAGCTGCACAGGCTGTCTCTGGTGACAAGGGGTTGAAGTCTAGGATAGAAAGCTCTGCGTTGTTCCTGTTCTTGGAATTGAGCCAGAAAAGTGACTTGACGTTTTCTCCAACTTCAGCAAGGAAGTCCTCCTTGCTGTTCACCAGCGTTTGCTGAATATCTGTACTCTGCAGATGCTGAACAAAGCTGGCCTGCTGCGTGCCTGATTGCTTTCGCCAGCATTCTGCAACAGTTGGAACAACCCCTCTATGAAAGCCTACAGGGCTCAATTCCTCCTGATGGAAGGAGCTGAAAGCCTCAAAACCATTGACTAACTCAAGACCCAGAAATTGCTTTTGCAAGGTTGCAGCAAGAATATCAGCTTGCTCCAGACCAGCTGCGCCGTATGGAAACACCACCAGCTTGCATTCAGGCTGAGCTACTGATGACTGCCCATCTTGGACATGATCGATGCCGGCCTGATCGGTTGCTCCTGCGTCATCATGTGCAAAGCCTGCAGAAGCTTGCCATTGTTGCGCTTGCAAACTGTGTTACTTGCTGCACAGAACAACATTGCAGAAGCTGACTGCAACAGCTTGTCAGCGCTGTGGGGATAGGCAGCATAGGAAAGACCTGAAGCAGCAGCCAGGCCATAAACACACGCTTCAAGTTCTAAGCTGGGGGCTCATCTGAAAATGCAATAGACTTTACACGGGCAAAGTGGCTTTCAAAGTGTCAGCTTGCTGACTGGAAAAATTGCAGTCTAAAGACAGATAACTCTTCAGACAACAGCTACACTGCAGCCAGATGACTCAGTCTTTTGCCTTGAGGGTCCCGTACCTGCTGGCGTATGGTGTTCTTGCAACGTCTGTTGTTGCTGTGCCGCAACCTTTGCTTTCCTCCACGCCCAGAATAATGATGACATGCGTTTAGCACCCACGCCTTTGCACTCCTTTTTCACAGCCTCTTCGAGTCTGGCCAGACGATCCTTATCGAGCGTAGAAGTCTCGGTGACCGCACCGCACTCACGTTCATGATACTTATCGAGCCATCGATTCGCAGCAGCTTGGTACCCTGGACTCATTAGCAGAGGTTGCTTGTTTGCAATACTCAAGTCCTACACATAGGTGCAAGCCTAGCAAGATCACGAGCTTAGCTCAAGTAGCACACGTGACGTGCGGACATTTGAGCAGGACGATGGATAAAACTTGTCGTTCGTTGTGTTTCACGATGGTCAACCTCGAACAGCACACTGGCTAGTCAAGTTCGATTCGTCACTAGTCTGGCGTATTGAAGCTAAATCCGATAATCTGAGGATGGCAAAAGCTCCTTTGGCAGAACCTGCATCAGCTTTTGAGTTCGAGATGCATTAGCAGATCGCAACAGACTGTGGTAAAACAGAACAAAGCCATGTTTGTTTCGACTGCGACCCGCTTGTCCTTTTTGTACAATTGACGCTCCAAGATCTGCCACCTACTTTGACCACTTTCGCCGTCCATTCGCCGACCTGCGCAACATGTTGCAAGCTGGCACAACCTGACTGTATGCAAAACCGCCCTTCCTCCCCCGTTCTCATGCAAGTGACGTGCAACAACGCACTTGCAAGCGTCTGCCATAACTCAAGAACCAAATCTGTTTTCAGACACGCACCTCTTTCAGATAAAGGCGTCTCGAAAAGCGTTTCGGAAAGCTTGTACTTGCAACAACGCGGACGTCATATTTGCGTCAGAACAGCATCTGCTCGTCGCGACAAAATCTCGTCTGTTACGCAACCTTCATCCTGCAATGATGTGGACCGTGACTTGTGGACAGTGCTTGATCTGGCCTCAGACGACGAACTGGAGGGAGTACACGATATTTTGTTTGGTAAGTCATCACCATCTTAAGCACCACTGTATTGCATGTCCGGGGACACAGAAACGACAGCGTTTTGCAGTTAATTGTCTGCCATACCGAAAGCCGGCAAACTCAAAGTGTGAGCAGTTCTGCTGTGGCACAACTAGAGGTTGTTGTGCAGGAACAAGTCTCCTGAGTCCCCTGATCAAGTCTCTTCTGACACAGCGAGAGCCAGCAGCACTGAAGCACAGGGGAAGAGCAGCAGTAATGCACCGTATTGAGCAGCGTATGCGGTTTTTAGCAGTAAGCTCTGATTTTTTTGGCCAAGTTCAGCTCCTTGCTGTTCTTGCTGTTGGCATCAGTCAATTGCTACATCACAGGCAGATTCAGCTTCCACCTTGCGTGGACAGTACCCCAGTTACAGGGAGCTGCTGCTACGCCTCTGTTACAAGCTGGAGATCAAGTGTCCCAGCACCCTCATCACAGAGGTCAGCAATCTGCAACCACCTTACGCATGTGTTGCCCATTGGGCTCATCAAGTCTACCAAATGATTGCCATGCAGGTCATGTCATAGCAGTAGCGGGTGTCTGTGCATTGAAGGTTCATTCATCATGTTTGCAGGATCTGGAGACTGAGATACTCATGCACATTCTGGAGCAACAAGAGCAATCTGCATCACCTGCAGCTTTGCAGAAGGCGCCGCAAAGTAGCAAAAAGCCAGCAGAGTAAGCGCAGCAACTATAGTGATGCAGGCCTTAATAGGCAGACAAGCTGTTGTTCATGTTGCATATGGTGTGACTGCAGGAAGGAGCCAAACATACTAGGGAGGGTCTTTGACAGACTAGGTGTACCATTGAAGCTGAGCGCCCAAGACATGGTACCAACAGCAGCCAAGCTGGGTAGTGCTGCAACCATGTCATCTTTCAGAGGCAAGGGACTCAGGTCTTGGCACAGCATGCTCGGTATGAAGCTGCCTTGGCAGTAGTATGCAAAACTGGAGCCACCTATCAGAAGCGAGCTGCTCTGCAGGTATTGACCAGCACTGTGTAGTCATGCTGCACCTGTCTAGCTGCATGCCAAGTACAGAATGACAGCTGATGCAGCCTATAGCATTTTTGCCCTAATCCTTGCTTGAAACGTGGTCATGTCAAGGTCTGCTTGAATAGGGCCTTTCAAGCAAGACCTATGCGCACTGAACCTCAGATACCAAGCTACCTCAAAATCATGTCTGTTTATCCTGCACCATGTGGAGGTTTCCTGCAGGCTGCTCAACAGGGGTTCACGTCAGCAGCAGCAAAGTATAGCACAGCCAGGGGGGTTTTGTCATTTCTGGGGCCTGCCATGTGGGTTTGGCTAGGCATGGATTTGGCTCTGAAGGCTATTGGTCCTGACTACGCACGAGTTGTCAAGGCAGTTTCATTTTTGGCTCAGATTCGGCTGCTTCACACACATGGCTTTACCAATCCTGTACGACCTGCATAGAGATGCTAAGTGTACAAGTCCTCCGTGTATCAGCAGGACTGGTTCAGATGCTAGTCTGTGTGCGCGTGCAAAGCTGAATTATGATGTGGTGTAGCTGACAGCATGTTGAGCTCTTGTCTCTGTTGCAATCCAAGTTGTGGTCTATGTATACTATGTCAGGAGTATTATGCAGGTGAATATGTGTGATCATGCTGTGTCAGCTTACATGCAGCTAGGAACGACAGCTGTAGTGATACTAGCATAATAAAAAGCCAAAGCTGTAAGACGTGTCTGCGACACATTTTATATGATGCATGATAAGTGTGCATGACACCACACTATCAACGTATGACATAGTGTGACAGCTTGCCTGTTGCAAGCAATAGCTTTTGCCACCAAGTCTTCATACTATTTAGCCTGCAAACTGTCAGTATTTTCTCAACAGCTGTGGCTCGTGCAAATCTAGTCACTTATGATGGCTCAGCTGATCATGACCACGCTGATATGCTATCAGTGTGATGTCATGCAAATGGGCTGCTGTTGGCCTGTGAAGTACAGCTGGACATGTACTGTATGCAGTTTCTACAGCACATTGGAAAGTTTACAGAATTGTAGTGTCCCCTTTATGACTGAGGCAGCCAGGGCAATGCTCAGTGTTGACTGGCTCAGTGCTATTGTGCATGCTGTAATGGCTGCAAACATACAAACTATGTAACAATACAATGGTTCAGAACAAGGAATTTTGATGCCAGCACATCATATAGGTCAGCTTGCTCCCTGCCGAATGCCTCATGTGGGCATTCTGATAATAGTCATGTGGCCACCATCCTGGCATCTGACAGTTTTGCCATGATGTAGCAGTCAATCACTAACCCTTGCAGGGCCAAAGACAGTTATCAAGCAGGTGTCTCTGGTTGTCTGCAACTTTTACTTGGCTTGTGGATGAGCTGAGATGTACTGAATTGCATCAGCAGTAGAAAGTATCTTGTCTGCCTCAACATCAGGAATCTCGACTGCAAACTCCTCCTCAAAGGCCATGACAATCTCCACAGTGTCTAAACTATCCAGCCCAAGGTCTTTCTGAAAGTGTGCAGAGGGGCTGACCTGCGAGTACAAAAATGTGAGATCAGGCAAGTTCTGATGTTGATAGTCAGCTTCAGCTTCTGCTGCAAAATTTGGTGCACAATGACCTCAAGCAAGCAAAGAATCAGTACCAGGCATGTAACCATGCAGGTCAGGGAGCAGGAGAGCTTGCCTTGCTTTGATCCACTTTCTCAAAGTTCTTTACGACATTCAAGATACGTTCTGTGACCTCGTTCTTGTCCAAATACGTGCCAGCAAAGCCACGTACAGACTGCCACGCTGCTGGACCTGCTTGATGTTGTGTGGCAGTTAAGCTAGCTTGTACCCGAAGATGGCTGAGAACTCCGGTTCTGACTGCTGTCAATGCCCGAGCCATCGCCATGATCAGTGATGCTGCAGGACGGTGCTCACTCGATGCAAGACCCGCAGCCAACACAAGTGATGCAGAATTGTCGTTCGTTGCATGAAAAGCCTCGATCCCTATATTTACTAAACTGCGCAGCTTTGGGGATTTGCACTCGGCGTACACCGTAGTTGCAGTAATCTCACACTCTCAATGGGTCAAATGCAACCATGCATAGCCACGGTGCAACATTAAACCACAAAATGTATAGGCAAATATCTATATATAAGACAGGCAATCTCAATGGCTGGAGACGCGATGAAATTGCCAAAGAAAAGACATTGCACGCATGTGCCGCAGTGTCCTTTTGAAAGCAAATGTTGGTCTGGAGATGCACTCTTGAAGGCATCTCTGCATCTGTTTCCATGGCTCCATCCCCAATATAAACCCCGCACGGCGTCCCGGAAATTCACAATCCTACCACCTGCATCTGCATACTCTGATTTCGTTTTGACCTGCTTGTCAAGCCCTCTGCAGAAGGCACACCTTGCACTGCAATGTGAAGAAGCTCTCTGTGCGATGCTGTTTGTGCAGTCTGCTGCACGTTGTTGCTGGCGCAGCCGTTCTTCAGGGACATACTGATAGGCTGTATGTCTTTGCACGATCCGGTCGACTGCTCCGCTTCCTCTGCTCGCTAAGAGCGAACACCGACACACTGTGTTCGGTCTTACATGGCGGAGCAAATGCAAGGTCCACCTCTCTTGCTGACCATGCTACGTGTTGTGTTGAAACGAGGCCGTCAATACGCAGGACATGAAGCTGACGCGACGCCAAGCACCCGTGCTGCCTACGGCATTTCGCACCAAGACAGAGTGTGGGCATTGGAGGACCTTGAAGTACTTCACAATGTTGACAGACCCTTGCTGATCTGCAAGCTTGGGCAGAAAGGAGACCCTGCGCAGTAAGCTGTCAGGCATTTTTACTGCTGAGCAAGCTATCAGTGGTGACCATTGAAAGACTCCAACCATGGCTGCAGACCAGGAGCTGAGGGACTCATCAAGGAACTCTATTTCCAAAACCTCGCTTGTCTAAACTTGATAGGAAAGGCACAGCCTGTCAAAGACTACACAGCGCTCATAAATGCAATGCCAGAACGGGAAAGGTCTAATCAGAGGGCTTGGACAGACGTCATCAAAAAGGTGCAAAGCAGGCACCTGAAGCTGTATAGAAGCCGCTGGCTACTGTAGCCAGCCAATTAGCGCTGTGCATGATGGCTGAGGCTTGCAAGCCTTACGCCGCTGTGGATTTCAAATGGGCCCATTTAAAATCTGCAGCGGCTTAAATAGAGGCCAATGGAATTCAGGGCATGGCTCAAGCTTCAGCATTTGGAACCTTGTCTTATGTCTGTGCCAAATTCTGCCAACATCAACAAAATATCAAGCAAAGCATGTCAGAGCATTTTGGTTCACAGTCCTTCAGTGTGCCGAGAGCTTTGCCCTTCAGCCTCATACAGTATCAGCGTCTGAACTGTGATGGCATGCAGGCGATACGGGTTCAGCTTGCCCCAGGCCATGTCATCACAGCCACACTGCTAGAGTTTGAGTCTGAGATGACGACTCAGAACGCTCGGATCACAGCCATGCACCAATACAACCCCATCTACAGATTTATGTGCAATGAGAAAGGCATCATGGTGCATGCCAACAAGCTAGCTTGGGAGGCATACAGCACTGGTAAGCAAATATAGGTGTCGGTTGGTTGCCTGTCTCACAGTGTTGACTTGATATGCGCTGACTACGTGTTGTGTATGTCACACAGGCACAGATATAGCACCTACCTTGATGGAAGTCTTTGCTCGCGGCGAGTATCCAGGTTAGCATAGCTGCCTCTTAAGCATGCCACATGAAACAGCACATTGGTGCCAACGTGCTTTGAGCAATCTCCTGCACAATGCTTGGGACGTCATGCAGGACTGCCACCTGATCAATCTCACTTAGCACATTTGGTGTGATTGCAAGGGCTGCTTTCCTGTGTCAGGGAGACTATTTAGTGCTGTTGACAATCTCATGTCTCAGTGCTGGCTCAGCTCCAGCACCTTCTGTTTCTATGCCAGCTTGTACAGCAGCGCAATGCTTGCAGGGGGAGTCCAGGAATTGCATGCAGTTTACCATGAGGCTGTGAGTGCTATATTTGAGAAGAGAGTCGCGTGCCACCGGCATCAGCGCTGCTACACCAGCAAGAAGACTGGCAAGCAGAAATTGACCATCCTTGAAATGTGGCCTATTGCGGTATGAAGAGATGTCTAGCATATCAGTCAAGCTGCGTGCTGAACTATTGTCATAGTCAAGACAAAATGCATTGTAACATGTACCCTGCATAAGGTTGTTGAGTGGGTATGGCTGTGTCAATCAATATAGCAAGCTTGTGAAGCCGCACTGAATCTTTGTATTGCTGCAAACCTGCTGGCAGAACAAATGACAAGGCTGATGATGAGTTTGCTCTGCAAAGTCATGTAGTGATGCTGCAGGACCCTTTGGACGGTAAACTGGCTGTCATGGTGAGTGAATACAACATGACTGAGCAGAAGGAGCTGGAGCTGCAGCTGGCAGCCCAGCATTGTTCCCTACAAAGGTGATGCAGGGCACAGGATGGCTGCATGACATCATCACCAGAAGCTTTCTTGGCTTGTAGCATTGGACTTTGTCACTGTGTGCTGCTTGTGATGAACAAAACAAGGTAGTCAGAGCAGCAGCTTGGCAGCGAGTGAGCCAGACATGCATCAGCCTGTCACAGCACTCCCTGTTACACAACATGTTTTGGCTGTGGCTGCATGCAATGGTTGCAAGACAGCTCACATGCCCACTGACATCTGCATGCACCATGGGTCCACAGGCAGAACGCTGAGCTGGAGACTCTGAATGCTGATATCCAAACAGAAAAGGAGCAGTTGCTGCAGCAGAACACACACCTGACAGAGCGCCTAGAGGCAGTTGCTAAGTCGCCCACGCCTGGACAGGGAATCAATGCTGACACTCCCCTGGACCTGATGCTCAACATGCTGCAGAGGATGATCATGGTAAGGTTCCTATGTTCATGCATCTCTTAACCGCCTGTGTGCACCATTGGGGGGGTCAATGCTTGCCACAACAGTGTGGCTTGCGTTGCCACAAGCGCCCTTCTCCATGCATGTACAGTCTGCATATCTGCCTCAACAAGTATAATCCTTCCAGGCTGCGGCTCTGGCGTGACAGCTGCTGTGCTGACCTGTGCAGGGGGAGACGGTTGGCATGGCACAGATTCTGGATCTGCGGCATATTTTGACAGAGTCCACAACAGATCTGCGGCAGCCCATTGGGTTGGAGAGGCAGCTGCTGGAAAGCAGTCACTCTACAGATGATGAAGTTGGTCTGTCAATGCTGCACCTCCTGAAGGTTGGCTCTGACGCATTTGTACCATTGCATCTATTGGACAAGACTGTGCTTTATGTGCCTTTGACAGCTGTTCTGCTGATCTCATGACCATTGCATGTTGCAATTGGGTTGCACTAGTTTGGTGCGCTGCTGATTGCAGTGAAGTTGAAGAAGGCTTGGTCCTGCCACCCAAATCAGACAGAATGTCTGCATTACAGCTGACTTGTCTGCCTACCAATAGCTGGGCCTGGCAGGCACTGTTCTTCACGTGATGCGTCTCAATTCACTCACGCAGTGATGCAAACTTGCTGGTCATAGATCTTCCGGAGAAGCTTCTCTTGCTTTGCTTGCAGGGCAATCCAGTGAAACAGCCCAACAAACCTGACTCGCCAGGAGCAAACTCTGACGAGAAGAGACGGCCTGGTCTCAGGCGTCTTAGCTCCAGGTCCAGCTTTGAGGAACAAGCGACACTTGCCCAGTATGACCTGGCTGCTGTCATCACGCCTGCCATTGAGCGCCTGTTGCAGGTGATTCTGCTTGCCTGCCTTTGCTGATTGTGCCCTGACCCTGTTGTCCCTTGCATGCTTGCTGCATGCTGTCTTTCTCCTGTTGGACTGTCACTGGCCTACTGTACCTGAGCTGTGCTTTTGTTGCTGCGGCTTGTCGGCATCTGCATGATGGACCATCACTTGACTGTCGCCTAGTTGTTGCGCAGTCATGCCCTTCTTACAATAGAAAGTGTACTTTGGTGTGAAATGCACGTTCAGGATGCGACAAAGCAGTGGCAGTTTGACATCCTGGGATTTGCCGAGGCAACCCCCGGCCACACACTGTCCCTCATGGGCTTCTACATGCTCAAGTCTCAGGGCTTTGTTAGTGAGTTCAAGCTGGATGAGGCCAAGCTCTGCATGTACCTACGCAGAATAGAGCAAGGTTATGATGATAGCATACCCTACCACAACTGGTATGCGCCTTGGCAGATCATAGCAAAATGTCTGCATATGTTGTCAACGTGCTTGAACAGTGAGCAGGCCAGCAAAGTTTGCTGCTGAGCAACTTGCTGTCCATGTAGCTGCAGCATATAGAGATGGATGTTGTATGCTCAAGAGACCAGCATGTAATCAATTTTCTTGCATGGCATTCACAAGCTGTGGTTCCAGCAACAAAGGCGCATTGGACTCTTGCATGAATCTCGTCACTTGCATGCACATTACTCTGGCATAGCATCAGAAGCATACGGTACTGACGTTTCCAAATGGCCTGCTGCAGCACGCACGTGGCGTCTGTCCTCCAGATGACCCACATGCTGATGGTGCATGGCGGAGTGATGAAGAGCCGAGGTGCAGATCGCTTAAGCCTGCTTGCTTCCTATGTGGCAGCCTTGGTGCATGACTTTGAGCACTCAGGGGTGAATAATGACTTCCTGATCAAGACCAGCCACGACCTGGCTATTACCTACAACCTGCAGTCCCCTCTGGAGAATCACCACCTGGCGGCGTCAACTAGGGTCTTCCTACAGAAGCAGTATCAGTTTCTTGGGGTTAGGCATTTCTCCTTATGCATGCCTTTCATGAGCCCATCCGTGTATCTGTTTGAGTCCTGCACAAGGTGTTGAGGGTACTTGTACACCTAGCATCAGTTTTTAGCTTTCATTATGATCATCTGCTGCATGCTTGTGCCAGACAGGCAGATATACTTGATCCATCTCTCATGCATCTGCTCAATGTTGCTCTTACCTCGGATAGACAACACAGTCTATGATGCAGCTGCTCAAAGTCGGTGCTGCCCCAGATCCAAAGTACATGACTGCTTGTTTTCAGCCATTTTGTGGATGGTAAGTTATGCGCCTGCCTGCAGGATGTGTCGCAAGAGGACAGGATGGCGTTGCGCACCATCGCCATAGATCAAGTGCTGGGAACTGATATGAAGAAGCACTTCAGTGTCCTGTCCAGATTCCAGGTCAGTCACTCCTGACATGTACACAATATTAGCTGTATTGACTGTACACAATACAGCTGTTTGTCAGGCCACACTGGGAAGCCCTGCATGCATGAGAAGATGGTAAATCCATAGACAGCCAGTTCTGGGGAGCACACACAAGCAGCATCAGCTTGCCATGCTGTTTTAGCACATGCACTGCTGCACACAGGCCCTGTTCAAGAGGACAACTAGCACTGGCACAGGCACCTCCTGCTCAGCTGGAGAGGGGTACAGCTCTCTGGCAGACCTAAAGTCAGAAGACCGGAGCACACTACACCAGGTCTGTTTCTCCATGTGCACATTGGCAGGAGGCCCTGCTGTCAAATGCTGTATGTACTGTGACCCATATTCAAGTGATGGCATTGTGCGTATGCTAGATGCTGTTGTTGACGCTGTGCATATGTCAGTACACTGGTTTTGGCAACACCATTTGCTGGTGCTGGTGTTGATGTGGGCACAGCTGCCATTAGCTGTCCACTCAAGTCATCTGTCATACCACACTTCAAGATGGCATGTGAGCCTGGAGCTAAGCCATAAGCTTGCGTCCACCTTGAACACTGCCGACAGCATAGCTGCGCTGTGCAGATGGTGCTGAAGTGTGCGGATATTGGTCATCTGGCAGCGGACACAGCCACCCACAAGCGATGGAGCTTGAAGCTGGAGGAGGAGTTCTTCAGCCAGGTGAGCGCCCGCTACCTCCATAATAGGCATAAGCAGTGCAGTTCTGATGTCAAGCATAGGTACATACGCATTCATTGATTGCATCAGATCGGTACACATGCATGCATTCATTCATTCATTCATTCATTCATTCATCACTGAATTTGAAGGTCGCTGGGGCCAAATATCACCATTCGACCAATAGACTTGAATGTCAAACAAATGCTTGTGTAAACAGTACTGTTCACTGCTGATGCACTCTGAGCTAAACTAAAGGGTATGTGCAGATTGTGCTGCCAATGGGGTGTTCCTATGTTTGCAGTGCACACAGTGCATGGCTGATGTAAGAAAACTAAGTGAGCAATCATTGTATGAGCCTTTTGTGGTATGCAACCTGTTGATCAGAACCAGTCATCAGTACTGGACAGAACAGCAACAGCAGCTGCAGCATACGAATGCAACCTCATGTGCTCCTGCACTCCAACAATCAATGACATGCACATCAGTCAACAAACAAGTGGTCTGTTGGAGCCATGCTGTACAGAATTAACCTCATCGGCTGTGTCTCTCTGACAGCTGTGTTAGACAAAAGGCAACACAACCCTCTGTATGGCTTCTGCAAAGAGTCTGGCAAAAGGCATGCAAACATACTGGATATTGATGACTGTTACAGGGTGATATGGAGAAGGCTCTTGGGTTATCTGTCAGTCCTTTGATGGATCGCACCCACAAAGGAGGCATCACACGGTCTCAGGTACATCAGCCTGTTCCAATTGCTCTCCCAGAGCATTCATTGTGTGCAATGTGAAGAATAGACAGCACGTTTGTAGACCATCTCGTATAAGATCACTCTTGATGTGCGTTGCCATACCTGTCATGAGATGTTGATCAGAGTCCATGGCTGTGCTGCAATGGTCATGTCTAGCTTGCCATCTGAATGAACACTGCTGCACCCTCTGCAGATTGGGTTTTTCAGCATTGTGGGGATACCCATGTACAAGGCAATGGTGAGCGCATTTGAGGATGCTAGGCCCCTGTTGGATGGTGTGATGGCCAACTACAAGTGTTGGGAAGCTGCTGCAGCTAGCGGCAAGGACCCACGCACCTGATGTCTTGCATTTGGTTCGTTGCAACCAACAGTGGTCTCCTGTCACAGCTTCAGCATGTCATGACTAAATAAAATGACCCTGGGCCACCATCACTAACTTCAGCTCCTGTCCCTCTCCTGTTCACTGGCTCAGTTCATGCCTGTGTTATGATGAGGGCTGCCTCTGATGGTCAGATGTTACTGATGGGCCTGTTCTTCTGTATGTGCAAACAACATGATGCTATTGTTGAGATGCACTGTGCAGTCGGCAGGCTTGCATGACACCTTGCTATGACACCTTGTTTTGCCTTTGGGTCGGGCAAATGGGTGTAGTCCTTGTAATGATAGGTGATAGTAGGGGTTGTGTGATTGCACCACATAGTACCAGTAGTAGTAATTTGGTTTTACAGTGTTGGACTGACGGAGGGTCACACAAGCACCTTAGCTCAGTACATGTCTAACAACCATTTGTTGATTCGCATCAACTGTGTGATGTCCATGTGCACCCACTTTTCCCGGCGTCTCCTGTTTATATAAAAACTCCCAGCCTGCAAGCACATCACATGTAGTCAGTTAGGCAAACATACATATACTCATCAACCATATGCAATAGAGTACTCCCATTTGTACACTCAAAATTGTAAGTTTCTTGATGCTACCTGCACTCATGTAACATTGCGAATTTGACCTGTCGATTTGGGTTGACTGCTAGGGTTGCCCTGAAATCGCCTTTGTACCCTTGAGTGGAATTCGCTTCAACGGCGACATGACACCTCTACAGAAGCTGCAGGTCTGCTGTAGAGCAGCGGAGTGGTTCGCATTTCGGTGAACAGGAAGGCTTTTGACGAACCTACGATACGGCAGAAATACCTTCTTGCGCCATACACCTTGCGAGCTGTGCGTTTCATAGCCCAACAGCCTCGATCAAAAACTCAGCATGGGAACCTGGGGCATTTTCATGAACATATGCCTACCTATACCTTTCGTGCTGCTGGTCCTGTTGTGTGCTCCTGCACCAAGGTGCGTTTCATTACATCACATGCAAGTTATACATAATTCCCGAAGGACTGATCAAGTCCATGCCCTATTGTGCAGGAAATTCCACCGTGCTATGCTGCAAGTAGTAGATAAGACGTTGGGCGTGAGCTTCTGTAAGTTTGAAAACTGCTTCCGTCTCATCTGTCTCGCATGACTTAGGCTGAAGAATGGGGGCAGATTAGGTTCTGTGCTTTGCAGTTAATAATCAGCTAAGCCTGCTCCATTTCATGCTGGTCATCACCGGAGTTGCGTTCCTCAGTAAGTGAAAATTTCCGTGATGCTCATGTGTTTACAAACAGAACTGCATTCACTACATACTGCGCATTTGGAGCACAGTGACAGGCAGGTGTGCTGATTGACCTCACTGGGCTTGCCTGTTCACAGGCACTCTGCAGACAACTCAAAAGCTTGCCAAGGACAGGGGATTCAATGTTGGCCCTGAATCCGACAGCCCTCTCATTCAAGCAGGCAGCATGGGCAAGAAGTGGCGTTCAGAGCGCAACTTCTGGATAGCATTCATTTGCTTCACACTGTGGTGGTAAGCTGCTATGCAAAGCTCATTGCTATTTAGTAATGCTTGTATGCCTTCCTGGGCCCAAAACAAGTGTTTTGCCTGCAGTCTGCTGGCTCGCTTCTTCAAGATACTGCTGGACAAAGCACGCATTGAAGATGAACTTGCCAACGTGAAATCTGGTGGCGGTGGCAGCAGAAATGCTGGTAATGGTGCATCATCAGGAGCTGCTGCAACACGCCCTGCAGCACCGCCAGCAGCTGGCAGACCTGGTCTGGCTGAGTTCCTCAAGTCAAAGTAGAATCGATGTAGCATCAAGATTGTTGTGCTGCACATGGCCCCTTCTGTCAGGCACATGATGTAAACAAGTCATGATGCTAGTTTTGCTTGTCAGTTGGCAATATTGACGCTGTTTGTACAGTAGCTGCAAAGCAAGCCTGTGCGGTAACGGTTGGAGGCTTCTCACTGCACAGCCGCATCTGCCAAAGTGACCACCTCAAACTTGCCAGGCTTTTTGGTTTGGCAAATGCCTTCACCATTGTCACTTATATATATAGTATATGTCTATGCACTCACAGCTTACAATTGATACCGCTACATGCAATCAGGTTGTGAAGCAGGGGACATGTGCTTGTCGTTTTCCGCTCCTACACATGCTGTGGTGGCCATGTGCACTGAGGCTGGCTGTCTGCAGCAGCAGATACTATATCCTGGAACAGCAGTCCGGCTTCGCTTCACAGTGTGATGCAATGAACATCCGCGGATCACCTTGCAAGTTGTGGCACTTTGAATGTCAATGATGCACCATGATACTGTACCAATGTCACAAATGCCACAAACAGCTCTGTATCAATGCCAGATCTAAGACCAGTCACATGTGTTGTACAAGTAGACTGCTGTAATGAGCAGCGAGTTTGTACGAGCAAGAAGATGCTGGTCTGCCAAAAAAACAATCAATGCGCACTTGAGATGCAGTACATGATGTTGTGCACAGGATTCTGCGTGGTGGTAGGTGTCCACGCTTGAAAAGTTAAGCTGCGGTTTTTGTCTATAATGTCTGCTTACACTAGTGTAACAAGTGATAACAGTACTGTTGCTCATTGGTACAAGTTTACGAATTTAATCTCAGGTTCTACCTACTGAGAGAAAGCATATGCTTGTGCTCGAGCACCCAATCATGTGAGGCATGAGCAGGAAAAGAGAAGGGTACTAGTACTACCTGTTGGCATGTGTCATCATAAAAAACTGTAGCAGATTTACCTAGGAGATGTCTGTGAAGCTGTGTCTGCTACAGTTGGCCGTGTGGCAGGGTGCAGACTGTGTAGTGGCACAATTTCATTTAGTGCATCAGCTGCCAGATCATTTTCTGGTGGATGTGTATGCAAGCCACCATCTTCTGTGTGGTCAGCTTGCTGCACAGTACCACCAGACATTGCAGCTGGACACCAGTGACTGCTCATCTGCTGCTCAAAGGTGTCATGCTTCCAAGCTGGTATTGTGAATGAGTCATCATCCAAAGTGGCAGAATACAGAGAAGCCTGACTTTTCTTCTTGTATGGCTTAAGCTCCTCATCTTCTCGGAAAGCAAGATGCGCATCTCCACCTGGTATGAGCAAACAAAGCAAAGTTGACAATGGCCTGGAACACATCCTTTTCATAATACAAGTTGTGCATCTATGTGCCTGCAGTCTAGTGGTATAATGTCAGATTGCGTATTGATGCAGCGGCACCTTTGGTGTTCATGACACCACAGCTCAGGTCAATGAAGAAATAGCATGACGCACCAGGATGCTTGACAACAAAGAGCTGCTTTGGCTCATGGCCAGGCTGACCATCACGGTTGGAGGATTGCCGACGAGGCCGGGTTGCTCGGGAATAGCACCTCTAAAGATTTTATCTTCATACAGGTGTGCAGTGAGCCAGCT
>JAABUP010001119.1_pt1 | contig 56978 bp, 92 predicted proteins | sample 5559201 | NCBI WGS metagenome assembly JAABUP01 (sample SAMN10711887, study PRJNA513373) | rock metagenome | isolation source: Antarctica rocks | place: Antarctica | reverse complement strand
AAGTGGTCCGACACCAGCTTTTGCAGCTGCAGATCGGGCCGCACGGCAGCGGGGACTGCCACTGTAGTCGCCAGACCCGCAAAGCTGTATGGAGATCGGATGAACGATTCTTGGCAAATCAAGAGCCTAAGCTGGCTGTATCAGCATGCTTCGCAAGTCCGTTTACCTTCCTACTTCCTCTACCTAAGAGGATAGATAAGGCTTTCTGATGAGAAGCTAGGTTTTCTGCGAAGTGCCCTGCGCCGCACTCTGCCCTACTCACCAGAGCAGAAAGTTATCGGGCGCTCGACACTTCCCGCAACGCCCAGAGCATCAGAAACTTGATCGCTCACTGCTCGGCAGCGACTTCCATGGGAGCATTGCTGTCGTCCTAAGATAGATCACCTGACTTTCGGAGGCCCCCTAGCTTGTCACTGCACTTCTGTCCTGAAGCAAACTGCCCCTATGCAAACTTGTTTAAAAAGGGCGGAACGTGTTCATCTGCACTTTGTGCACACCCCCTTTTGCCATCGAGCATGTGCAACATGAGACTGTCTTGATGTATCTGTCTTGCAGTGCAAGCTTACAAGTTGAGCCTTACCACAGGAGCGCTCCTGCAATGGACTGCATCATGCAACAAAGGAAAGCATTCCTGCTGCCCTGCATGCACACATCTGCCACATGTATGCGACTGCCGTGACACAAGGCTGATATAGACTTCCCACCTGTAGCTACGCACTGCACCTCTCTGACATACGCGTATGACCCATGACAGAGTAAGCCTGCCTTTGCATAAGTTTATCAGTCAGCGTATACGATGTCATTAATGCTATCCAGATTTAGCAATTGTTCAACAACTGTCGTTTGGCACCCTCTGCATGTGCTTCCCAGAGCTGCAGCAATATCAGCCAGGTTCAGTACGCTATGGCATGTTTCAGCAACAACCTCAACACAGTGCTGTACAGTGCAATTACCAAGAGTAGCAGCACAGAAACAAACAGACTCTGCATTTTCAGAACCTGCCTTGCTGCATATCAATTTTGCCAAGGAGGACGTGTTGCCCCTTGCAGAACACAAGATAGGTACCACCATGGCCTTGCTGGTTGTACATGAACCATGTCCGTACACAATCACAGCTGTAAGCACGGTCCAGATGGCAGTAACAAGAAAGTCCTGACTGGAGTGCAGATTACAGTCAAGGCATGCAATACTGTGCAATGTCTAGACTAGATGCTGCCAGCTTTCAGCTGGTTGCTTGTGGCTGCCTTTGCACTCAATTTTAGCTGCAACACCAGGGTCTGTGAATTGCCCAGCACATGTGTATGTGTTTGTTAAGTGCAAGATGGTTGCTGTACACTGATTACCGGTGCAGAATCAGGCACAATCAGTGTCTGTAGCAGTGTGGCTGCGCCCTACTGGTATATGTCCTAGTAGGGTTTGCTTCAGGTGTCTTATCGAAATGCAACTGTGCGGTCAATCATTGCTCAATGATCAATTAGCGTTCTATGTGCAAGCTTTGGCGGTGTATCTGCTAACGCTGACCCCGCACTGGGCGTCAGCGTCACTAGATGCTGTGAGTATCAGGTACAGTACACAGTCAAGCTTCGCAGAGTCTGAGTGCTTTTCGAATTCAGCAGACTGCTTTCCTTAGAACATGGCATGCGCCGGACCGCCTGCAGCAGGGGTGACTGATAACGGCAACACTTTTTGCTGACACTGTACAGCACTGGCTGATGATGAAGAGCAGTGCCGAGATCCATCGGCCTTCTGATGGCTTCTGATGACTCCAAGTGTCTGACATGAGCAGATGCCAATCCAAGTATTCCAAAAACGCCTGAGCTGGCGTATCAATTTCTCGGCAGGCGCCTTTATGTGCCCGTAGATGATCAGGTTGAAAACGCCGCTGGCCGCTCTGCAGCGAGGATCGCCACCCCGTCGGTGGCCGCCCACGACGACCAACTCAAACTTGCACAGCAGGTGTCGTGAGCGATGGCTAAGCTGCAAATGCGTGCACGGTATAGCACCGATGCAACAGTAGGCATCCTGCCGCAGTGATGAAAGACGTGCACACGTTTGAAGTCTTTCCAGATCAACTATAATTAGGCCCTACAGGGAGTTCGAACTTGCAAATTTGCAAGGTATGTGCGCGGAATTTTGGCAAACATCGACTGTCTTTCCATTGCTTCTTACGATAGTCCAGACCGCACCAGAGCATCCAGCAGAGCCAGTGCCCGCCAACAGCACCTCCAACCAAAGCCTGCCACCAAGCAGCCTTGCACCAACCCCTGCCAATGCGTCTTCTGGCTGTGAGCTTGACGTGCTGAATACTCTGGGTTGGCAGCAAGCCTTCAATCCCAATGGCTAGTAACAGCAGCGCTGCCTCTCAACTGTTCATCAATCACGTGCCAGTCCCTGGGCTGCCTCAACACACTGATAAATTTGACCCTGACAGGCAGCTTGCCAGGTCTGCCAGATTCCTGGGCTGCCAACAACAGCTTTGCTGCTCTACAAGTGATCAACATCTCCAGCGCATCTTTTGCTGGCTCTCTGCCAAACAGTTGGGCGAGTCCTTTGGCATTCCCAAGCCTGAAGGTACTAAACTTTAGTGTCATGCAATTGTCAGGGACGCTTCCACTTGATTGGGGGCAGAGAGGTTTCTTTGCTGAGCTTGAGGAGCTACATCTGGGGATGACAGACATCACAGGTGGGCAGCAGCATAGATCATGCTGCACAGATGTGCACATGGGTCTGGATGCATGCCTGCAGCTGTTTGCAGTACAACAATGGGCTATGCAATTCATGACTTGACAGTTCAAAAAGTGCCACATCTTGTTGCACCAAACTAGGGCTGGAAGGGGCCGCCACCTCTGCTTTAGAGCTCAGGTCATACCCCAAAACCAATGAGGCCCCTTTGACCGCATGCAGGTACATTGCCTTCAGCTTGGGGAGCAGCTGGAGCATTTCCTTTGCTCCTCTCTTTGAAAATGCATGGTGCCCCTCTGTCGGGCACCTTGCCAGTATCTTGGGCAGGCAACAACTCCTTCACTGTACTGTCTGAGCTGCAGCTTGGCTGTGACACTCCTGGAGCTGGTCAGCTGTCTGGCGAGCTGCCAGCAGAATGGGGTAAGACCAACGAGCTTTGTTAGTTTGCAAACACTCTATATCAGCGGTGCTGCCGTTACAGGTGATGTATGCATCTGTGCCCTGCGCATTGGCGGCAGTATCAGAGACATTGTGTGTCCCTTTTCAGCTTGCATTTGCAATGTGCTTTGCAAAACAGGTGAGCAGCTGCTGCAGACTAGGCTTGGCTCAAAAGTGCATTCAGGCTGTGACAACCTGGCACTGAAACTTGATAAGGTGTATGTAGTGGTTGGGTTTTGTGTACTGAACTCCTGTGTGCAGTACTAGCTAACTGCATTTACTTTTGAACGCTTTGACTACTGTGTAGGTTCAATACCTGCCAACTGGACACTTCCTGGGGCGTTTCCCGCACTCTCTAAGCTTGGGTTGATTAACTTCCCACTCAGTGGGACACTTTCACCAACATGGGGCAGCTCTTGGCCAGCCTTGATTGGCCTGCAGCTAGGCGCTGACACATCTGGCATCTGTGGTCTCTCTGGAACTCTGCCAACAGAGTGGGGCAGTGCTTCAGTGTTCCAGTAATTGGCCACACTGTGGATTGCAAACTGCAGCATCACAGGTCTGTTGCTTGGCCCTGAATGTGACCAGGCGTCGAATGTCAGCAACTAAATGTGGTCTTTAGCAACTATGAAGCATTGCATTTGCAACAAATAACATTGCATCATGTCACAAGTTGCATGCAGGAACCTATCAGGGCTAGGTACAATGCATTTGTGATATACGCATTTGAAGGCTAACCAAGCAACGAAGGCCGTGCATGCACAGTCAGGCATGATGCATGTTTTGCGAGGTGGCCACACTATGATATGATATGTACGATATGCATGCAATCATGCAATGGACACGACAGGCCTGCCATGTTGCGTGAAGTATCATGGTGCATGTAGCCAAGCACCTGGTGAGCTGCACCCAGATGCATGTGTGCACGAAAATGCTCATCAACTGCCCATTGTGTAGGGACCTTGCCCTCTGAGCGGAACAGTCATGGGGCCTTCCCTGCCCTATCCACCCTTGAGATCGTGTCCTGTCCCCTGAAGGGCACACTGCCAACCTCTTGGGGCAGCAACAACAGCTTTCAGCTTTCTTGAGTACATTGTACCTCGGAGACAATGAATTTTCTGGGACTCTACCTGCAGAGTGGGGCAGCCCCAGCGCGTGGCAGCAGCTGTCTGACCTGGAAGTGTTTGACAGCAGCATTTCAGGTATGCAGACATCAGCAGATATAGCATCACCATGCAATGCTACTTGTGCAACAGTCTGTCTGTGCAAGCTTGCATAGGGCTGCACTCACAGGATGGAGCCAGCTTGAATGTTGGTCCTTTCACAGCCTTGCTGCATACACGGGTCCCTATAGTTGCATGGGTAACCACGAAGTCGAGGAGCAGTAAGCTTGTGCAGCGCTGAAAGCACTTTGCAGAGCATACATCACCGATGTACCATCCACTCATTGTGAAGCTTTACGATATGTTTGCTTCTAGGGCCATATCAAATCACATGTTTGTATCATGCGCAACATAAGCGTGGCAAGTTGTTAAAGCACATGCCAACACAATGGACTACTGATCCTCGACTGCTGGATTCTGATACATCTTCCAATGTTTGCAAATCCGTCACAGCATACCAACGAGGCATTGCATTGGGTTGACATGTGAAGGTATGCTTTGTACAGTTAATCCTGCAAGCCAATGGCAGGCAGCAATTGTGTCTGCACTCGTCTTTACTAGTTGGTCCTAGGCAATGCACTCAACCCTGCACATGTGTATCATTGAAGCAAAACAGATGAACTGGTTGAAAGCCCATTTCTTAATGCCCCTGTGTGATGTTGACAGGCAGTCTGCCATCAGAGTGGGGCGATGCAGGAGCCTTCCCTGCCCTCTCCATCCTGGTCCTGAGAAACTTCCCTTTCGGAGGGACACTGCCAGCATCTTGGGGCAATGCCTCCTTCCCATCCCTGACGTATTTGCAGCTGGGGCCTAACAAGCTGTCTAGCACTCTGCCACCAGAGTGGGGCGCCCCAACAGCATTCCAGCATCTTTCAACTCTGATGTTGACAAATTGCAGCATAGCAGGTAATTTGCATGCTATAGAGGTGCATGGCATTGTGCTGTGATAGCGTCAGAGGAAAGGCACATGAAGGTGCACCTTTGCTACATGACAAACAAGGTGTGTAGAGAGCTCTCATAGTACAGCACATGCTTTGCTGATGGCACTCGCCTGATACTTGCAAGTGTGACCCTGACTGTGACAGAAACTCCCGTACCATGACAAACCAGCTAAAAATCCTCCTTATACATCTGTGCACATACGTGTGTGCTTGCTGTCATGCAACAGTGCATCAATGGCCAATAGCATCTCATATAGACTAGCTTAGATGCATGCTGCTGGTGTGACCGGGACACTGCCGGCATCTTGGGGCAATGGCTCCTTCCCATCCTTGACTGAGCTCCATCTTATCAACACCAGCTTGTCTGGTCCATTGCCACCAGAGTGGGGCACTCCCATGGGCTTCAAAAGCTTGTCAGTCTTGACCATTTCAATCTCCAGCATCACAGGTAATGCAGCCTTGTCATGGCAGACTGTCTCAGCATTTTGGATACTAGTACAGAGGTGCCTGGGGGATGCTGTGTCGTGCTCTCACTTGGCAATGCACCTGGTGTGGGCTGTTCGTGCAGATGCTGCCTAAGCACGCAAAGTCTCTGACGCATGCAATATCTATAGGCACACTTCCATCTTCCTGGGGCAGCCCTGGAGTCTCCTCGGCCCTGTCATGGCTGGAACTTGGTCAAAACAGTTTGTCTGGATCGCTTCCGGAAGCCTGGAGTTCAGAAGCAGCTTTTCCAAAGCTGCCATTCCTTCACATCTTCAGTTGTGGTGTCTCAGGTACTTAGCCGATGAGCACACAGCATCTTGTAGCATCTCAGGCGCAGTCTACAAGCATTCATCCGTGACACATCAACTTGTGTTGCATACTTTGCACAGTCTGGCACAGTTTGTGAAACAGCCACGATCAATTGCATATGACACAAGGAGCCTGTGCAGGTGAGCTGCCAATCTCCTGGGCAGACAAGGGAGCATTCTCTAAGCTGGCAAACATATCACTGGTGAGCTTGGCTATAAATGGGACGCTGCCTTCAGCTTGGGCAGGCAATGGCTCACTACCATTGCTGCTCTACCTAGAGCTTGGCAACACAAACTTGGCTGGTGCTCTGCCACCAGCATGGGGTAGTGCTTCAGCATTTGCAGATATGCAAACGCTGCTAATTTACAATGCCTCCATCACAGGTAGGCTGGTGCTAACATTGCCTGCGCCTGCTCGGAGCAGAGATCTGTGCCCAATGCATTGTGCTGAAAAGAAGAGCAAAGTATATGCCTTTCGCCGATTGTAATGGGAGCCTCCTGAGGCGGCAGCCTGGAGTATGCATCGTGTTGACATGGCAGTAGGGCGATGTACATGCTCGCCAATTTGAATATGTCCTGACGTTGCAGCTACAGCTTGTGACTGCTCAAAACCACATGCTGCTATTGACTGCTTCAGGGCAGTGGCAGGGCGTAATCATGCAGGGTGTACTGCATGCCCTTCTTCTGGCCCTCATCCAATGCTGTGCCCTCTGCAGATGCCCTACATCAGCCCCCCATCATGGGCTGACGTAGGGCATATGTAGAGGGCATGGGCATGCGTACCATGTGTTGCATAAGGCAGGCATCTTTGCAACACATGGTATGACACAGGAATGCCAAAGAGTAGGATGTATTGCAGGCACATTGCCATCATCATGGGGAGGCCAAGACAACTTTGCATCCCTCTCAACACTGCAGGTGGCCTACACCAGCTTGACTGGACAGCTGCCGCCAGAATGGGGCAGCAGCTCAAGTCTTCAGGAACTGTCTGTCCTTCAAATCTTCAATAGTAGCGTGTCAGGTACCGACCACTTGAATCCCTGTTCAAACTTCGTGACATGCAGTTCAAAGCAGGTTACCTTGTTTGTGTGCGCAACTGTGCAATTTAGACTCCTGTGGGACGCTGGTGCAGTAGCTTCTTTCAAGCCTGTGCTCAACACCATTGCACTGTGTTGCAGCTGTGTTACACTATGATAGCTGTGTGCTTGTGTACAGGCAGCGTCCCTGACACATGGTCACAGCCTGGAGCCCTTCCCGCCTTGTCCAATCTCATCCTATCATACAACGCTTTGACGGGGTCTGTGCCAGAGACTTGGGGCAGCAACGGTTCTTTCCAATCAGTGGTGTTTTTAGAGCTCGGAGAAGTCGGACTGTTTGGTACACTGCCAGAGTGACGCACTCCTGGCACTTTTCAGCATCTGGAATCTCTCATCATTGGGGGCTGCAACATTACAGGTGCTCTTACATCGGCTTGATGACCTTGTTGGCATGGCCATAATAGTCCCACGTCAGCAGCACAGCAGCAGCCATGATGTTCAGCACAAGCCTGTTGTCATGCACTGTCATGAGTAACCATGCAATACATGATGATACCCCTTACGATTGCATGGGCTAATGTCTGTGACCTGGGTCTATAATCCCAAATAAATGCTCTGCCCCGTGACAGGGACATTGCCAGCATCATGGCCCATCGAGGGGTCCTTTCCAAAATTGTCCACACTGTATCTGCATGGTCTGAGCTTGACTGGCACATTGCCAGCAACATGGGGCAACACCTCAGGCAACACCTCAGGCTTCCAACAGCTGTCAAATCTGACCATTGCAGAAAGCCATATCACAGGTAATGCTGCTTTCACCAGAAGTGGAATGTTGGCTTGTGAGTCCTCGCGCACCTCATACATGATGCTCTGCAGGTAGCGTATGTCTTTGTGCACGCACAAGAAGTTTATGTCGTTGGCAAATGCTGGTTTGCCTGGGATGCTGACACCTGCAGAAAACCCCCCCCCTCACCCCCCCACCCTTGCAGTGCGCTGACACCCGCCCTTACGCAACAACCAACTGCTGAGGCTGAATACTGGTACACCAAATCTCGAGTTGTAGGTTTACTTGCTTTGACCTAAGCAAATGGCTATTGCTGCACTGCAGCAACACTGCTTGCTTGAAGGCTGTGCTGCAGGAACGCTGCCTCCATCTTGGGGCAGTTTACACTCCTTGACTGCCATCTCCATCAGCAATACAAGCTGCTCCGGCCCTCTGCCAGCAGAGTGGGGCAGCCCAACAGCCTGGCAAAAGCTCACCATCCTGGACCTAACCTACAACAAGTTTAAAGGAGCCATTCCCCAGTCGTGGGTTAAGTCATTTGCCTTTCCAGTGTTGCAGAAGCTGTGACTTGACAGGCAATCAGCTGACTGGCAGCCTCCCTTCAATTTGGCCACTGCAGTTACAACTACTGCAATTGGTTCAGAACAACTTGTCGGGTACTTTGCCATCTACCGGCTGGCCTGTTCAGCTACAGGTGCTGGATGCGCAGCTCAACAGGCTGACTGGCTCAATCCCGCCTGAGTTGGGCTCTTTGAGTCAACTACAGCAGCTGCGCTTGCCAGACAACAACTTGACTGGGAGCCTGCCAGCAGCTTGGGGTGGGCCTGATGCCTTTCCAGGGGGACTGCTAGTCCTACAGGTCTCTGGAAACCCCCTGACAGGAACATTGCCTGGCAACTGGGCAAAACGACAAAGCGTTCCAGGAGATACAGTATCTGGAGCTTCAAGACACTCACATGGCTGGTAGCCTGCCAGAGAGCTGGTCATTGCCTGGAGCCTTTCCCAACCTCAAGCTGCTGTCTATTTCGGCTTTGGGTCTGAATGGTACCATCCCAGCTGGTTGGGGATCACACCATGCCTTCCAAAATATGGAAATTCTTGTCATAACAGATGCCAGACTTGCTGGTTCTGTCCCTGCATTTCACAATGCAGTCTTGAACACACTCATACTGACAAACCTAGGTCTGAGCTCTGGTCTGAAAGACTTCTGGAACAGCTCAGCGCCTCTTGCATTGATTGATTTAGCCGACAATTCCATCAGTGGTCAAGTGCCAGATGTTCCACTGGCGCTCGGATCTGTCATAGGGCTGGATTTGAGTCAAAACAGCTTGCAAGGGACTGTTCCTCTGTCCTGGTTGCAGGCTGGCAATTTCTTGTCTCATGTATCTTATCTGAACCTGGGACAGGTATGGGACAAGTCTGTTCTACAAAACAACTGGAGGCAGACATTGTGCCTGCATGAAGACCTATACCATGCTGATGTAACAGGACAGCAGCTTGCCCTGTTGCCAAGGCTGGTTACTAGCCTCATGGGACAAGATGCAGAAACTGCTGGGACTGATACCGACGCTTGGGTGCAAGAAGGCCTTTCTGAGACTGCTGCTTTTGCTTTGGTTTACACGTTTGAGCAGGGCGTCAATCAGTTGTTGTCTGTGAGTACTATTTGTGCTAACCCCAGCGCTTCTAGAGTGCTGCTCATTGTTTGGCTTGTGTTTGCTGGCTGTTGCTTAGCCATGCTGGCCCTGTATGCCTGTTGGCAGAGATGGTTGGTCAAGCAGTCTGGCTCAATGAAACGTTTTTGCCTCTTTTCACAGTTTTACAGACGATGTACAGCATGTTTTCTGGTCTTGGTGGGCTTGCATTCTACTACTACAACTTGGTGTCAAACATTGTTGTGCTAGCTCAAGTGTGGAGCAAATGGCCATGCTTGCAATCTTTTTGTTTCATTTTGCAATGACTGGCGCTATAGTTGCCTTCCATGGTTTCTGTCGGTTGGTTGGTCTGAAGTATGACCTGTCTGCCACAGGACCTCGCTTCGTGACGTGCGTAGTGATAGTTTCCCTGTTGGGTAGCCCGTTCATGATTCCTGTGCTTTGATCAGACAGGTTTTGAAGTGCCTTCAACACGTCTCACGGCTGCCTTTGTTTTGCTGGGTGCGCCCAGGATACTTAGTTGCTTTCAGGGCTCATCATTGGTTGCGTTCATTTGATTATCTTGGCTTCAGTTGGGTTGATTTAGAGAACTACGAAAGCATGCACAACCTGATTGCTGCCTGTCTGCAGAGCTTGCCCACAGTCATCTTGAACTCTGTGTTGTTCTCCTTGGGCAACAAACCCAGTCATGGCATCTTTTTGTCTACAAACCTTTTTGTGGCAGCAATTGTTGCATCATTGCTGGCTATGCTGAGGTGTGTGACTGCTGTCCTTTGGCAAGCATCTAGGGGCAAACTGCATCCTTTGAGGCATGCATCCAGCGTAGTAGTTGGCAAGACATTAGCAGGTAGTGAGAGTCAATCAGCACGTCAGACTAGTAGAGTTGATTTGCTTGCTCAGCAGTATATGGTTTCAGGGTCTGCCCCTCTCGGAGCTCCTGATCAGCCCTGTTGGCTTATGTGCAAATTGTGACCTTGCTGTGGAGCTGCTCGTAGTCCAAGATGTGCATGTGCACTCTTGAAGATGCAATGAATGCGTGCATGAGTGTTGAAATGCACAGGTGCATCTTTTGAGCAATATTAACATGCAAGAACAAGCTAGAAATGCTCTTATTGTCTATGCTGTTTGACTGAAGACTTTCAGCTGAACCTCCCAGCTGGGAGGCCTGTGCACCGGCCCACCGGTCTTAGCAAGTTGGCAAGACACTGAGCCATGTATCTGCACCTCATGTTGTGAGAAAACGCATATCAGGTTGTCCTGAGGCTCCTTGGATGATGCATCCTTGCCAGTATCATGACCCGCTATTACAATGCAATCATCAAAGTTCTGCTAAGTGGCTTGCAGCATGACACAAAACCACTGTCACAAGGCGATCTACAGCAAACTCTAAAAGTCACCTCACAAGGTTGCAGCACTAGAACATGGGACCTGCAGACAGCTTGTCTCGATACCACTTGATGAACAACTTGCCGGATGTCCAGCTAATCAAAGAAGCTGAAATGCGTGCAACCACTAAGTGATTACTGGTAGTGGTGATGAAAGAGTGCAAACTTCCTGATTCTCCCAGCACAAATCGAATGCATGCTACCGAGATAGAAATGGTCACAATGGAGACGTAGACAGACCACATGATGCAAAAGAAATAGTAGCGCTTCTTGGCAACCTCGCTGGCCTGCAAATATTGAAGCATTGTTTGTCAGTGCTTACGTCAAAGGTCCAACTGCAGTGCTAAGAGCCAGGGAAGAGGTATAATGCTGTACAAACACAGATTTGATGATGGTGGTCGCCTGTGGATGACATTGCCATGCCAGCGTACCTGTGGCTTGGATTGCAAGATGGTATGACCCCATTGAATGATAGGAGACAGTACAGCTGAAGCGCCGCCTATCACCACAGCATCATTCACCCATGGCTCCTGCAATACACAGTGGAGGAAGCATGCCCTTGCAAAACAGGTGCATATTCACAAACAGCTAGACAGAAACTATTACACCTGTACAAGCAGTAGCCATCATCATGTAACCTCTGCGGAGTCAACTCACCTGACTGTGCAGTTTGTGAGTTTTGTTCCAGACCCAATCAAACAATAGCAGGCCCCAGCCCAGTCCAAGACACCCAAAGTAGGTCACCAGCATCCAATTTATCATCCTGTCAAACTGGTCCAACTCAGACAATGCTGCACAGCCAATTACAGTTTGTGTCAGCAAGGGTCAGTCAAAGTTGTCTTTCACTTCAGCAACAGCAGTCAGAGCATTTGCTGGCGTCTGTGCCAGACTGCTACCATATTGTCCTCCTTGGGCTTGAGCTGGGATGTGCAAGGCAGCTGCTATTGCATGACTATCGCTGTGGTGAATCCCTTGGCTTGTTGCTAAGGACCAGGCTGCTTGTGCTGCACATCAGCACGGCCTATGTCAGCTGCTGCTTGATTGAGAGGAAACAGTAAGGAGGTCTCGCATCAAACAACGACTGGCAAACACAAGGTGAGACTGTTGCTTCAGTACACCTTTTGCCTCCTTTTGCTCAGCATATGTGAGCTGAGCGCTTGCGCTGTTCCCGGCAGGAAGAAGGAAACTTCGTTGCTCGCCTGCAGAGCCAGAAACAACCCGCTGCTCGTACACAGTAACAGCACGTTGATGACGTGGAGGCTCACCTTGCAGCGCCTCTGCGTCATAGTCGTATGGTTCCTCCATCCAGCAGTCTATGATCACATAATCGCTTCCTTGCTTTTTGACATAATTCAACGTAGAAGCCTTAGGCTGCTAGCCTTCTCCGGTCTTTGGTCCGATTGCCCACTGCCACTGCTGATCTCTGCACTGATGAGCTATGAGTACAGAGTACAACTGGAGTGAGTGCAGAGTTGATGCGCAACATCATGCTTTGCTTGCTTCAAGTGCAGCTTCAAGTGCCCAATTTTGACCTGAGGACGGCACTGCGAAGTCTATGACGTGCTTGCATGCCGCCCGAGGATGCAGTGTTCATTGCTATCAGCAAGTCATCATGCGGCGACCTGTGCTGGCACTCGGTGACTGATTCGTGAGGTACGACAGTTTGAACTGCGTCTGTCCGAAACAGCACTACTGATGTGTTGCCGCACGCACCATATACCGAGCGATAGCACGTCGTATCATATGTATTAGAACGCGTTGCTAGCGTCACACGTTGATATCCTTACATGAACGGGCGCCTTGCCGTCTAATGCATGGCAGCAGCAGCCTGAACCGCCTGCTTTCCAGCTCTATCGCGATAAAATTCGTGCTCCATTATCGCGAGCGTTTTTGAAACCGACAGCAGTGCAATATCTTACCTCAGCACCGTCAAAAGCCAAATGGAGGAAAAGCATCACATGCCAGGAAGATCGTTTTCGCAAACGACTTTCTGCAGATCTAAGACGGCCACACTGCAGTTGATGGACTCCATATTGCGTCATGTCTGGAGCATTTGAGACCTAGCTGGTCGCGCACAACTATGAAAGTCATCTCATTTCAAATACTGTGTACCTTGGGATGCCTTGAGTGTGTTGACACATGATGGAATTGGTGGCTTCATAGGTTGGAAAGAAGGTCTGCCATGGATGCTGACGTTGCGCCAGCAAAACGGCTCAGGTTTTCTCCTGAGAGCAAGCATGCTCCCCGACCAAAGAGCAACTTTGATGAGCAAGAGCAGCACAGGACAGACGTCGTCGAGACTTTAGCAGCAGCACCCAGCCCTAGCAGAAGCACTAACTCAGCTGGCACATGCGTCCAGTCTGATGTAGCCAGTGCACAGACCTGCATGACATCTGGCTCAACAAAGGCTCTTAGGGCATCTGCTGCACCTTGGACGCCTGCCAAAATCATCCCTCAGAGCAATCCCTTGCAGTCTAGTCAGGGTTGGCAATCTCTCTATGGTCCATCTATCTTTGGATCTGCAAAGGCTCTGGCTGCCACAGATTATGAGACAGACAGCGGTCCTGGCGCGCTGTTTAGTTCCTATACTGGTCAGGTATGCAACTAGCGACACATCGCCAAGACCTGCAAGGAACATCAAGGCTGAAATTATAAGTGCTTGTTATGTGCTAATTGCTTCTGCTATTGCTGCAGGCTAATGCGGCTGCCAGATTCCAGGGACAGTCAAGATTGTCTGTACGACCTTTGGAAGGCAGCAGCATATCCAACATTCAAGACATGGCCTTCTCACAGTCTGAAGATGATGTCACATTCACAGCTCCCTTGCCAGCCGGCCTCTTCACTCCCATCAAGCACAGCAGTCGCCCTGGATCAGCTGAGCATGCACATCATCACTGCTGCCTCGACAGCTCACAGCAGCCTGAAGGCAGTCCTGCCGCTCGCGTGTCGCAGTACAGCCTGTTTGATCAGAGTCAGTGCCGAGTCTCATTCTCCACTACATCCACCCCAACAAGCATCTTCCGCAGGCTGAAGACCAGCAGTCCTGAAGATACTGAGGCGCACACCCAATTCAAGTTTGGACACTTTGCCCACGCTCAGAATATCGATCCCAGAGGCCGGGCCTTTCCTCATGCACCTTCAGGCCTTGGTCATGTAATCCCTGTGCCACAGAAGAGGGCACGCCCTGTGCAGAGAGGCATTCACCCAGCAGAGATCAACAAGCGCATCACAAGCGCTCGGGAAAGCTGGCAGATCCTGGACATTGTCAACACCTTTGGGGCAGAGTTTGATGCCGTCAATGTGGCCACTGCGCTTCACAGGATTGCCAAGCAAAGGCCAGAAGATGTTGCGCGCCTGGTCAGCAATCATGGCTTCAAGCAGCTGGTCATGATGGTGGACATCCAGGTGACACATTGCTTCTGCCTAGTGTCCATTGTCCTAAGATGCGGATCACCCTGCAACCCACTACACTCTAGTCGGTCATTACAAGCAACAGATCTGCCTTGACATGAGATGTGCACAGAGATGTGCGCAGTCTTGTCTGCCAGAGTCCAACATCGCCAGGCGCAGCTTGCAGGCCAGTCTTGGCTTTGTACTGACTGAATGTTTGGTATGCAGGCTGATCAGTGCAAGCCACAGCAGATTGCCAACATTATGTGGGCTTTTGGGACATTGTCATTCAAGCCTCAGCAGCATCTGCTTGATGTCTTGGCCACGCAGGCCCTGTCCAAGCTCACTGGCTTCAATCCTCAGAACCTGGCTAACTTCATCTGGGCATATGCACGGTAAGGCCCTGCACATTGTCTCCTATGTTTGTGCACCTGTGTGCAATCTGCCGACACGTTTAGAGATGCATTCAGCTGACTACAGCATTGTCAGGCACAGGGCAAGCTTGTGTAAATCTGGAGCTGTGCTGCAGGCCCATCGTGCTGCTCAGTAATGCATGCCAGTGTGTCTGTAGGATGGAGCTGCAGCCAGCTGCAGATGTGCTGCAAGACTTCTTGGCAGAATGTGAGCTGAAGCTGGGGCAGTTTGCCCCCCAGAACATCAGCAACATGCTGTGGGCATGTGCCACTCTGGGCGTCTCACCAGGTGCAAACTTTGTGGAAGCCTGCTGTGTTGGTATATCACATTCCTACTGCCATACATTATGCAACAACACTACTTTTGGATACAAAGGCACACTTTGCAAGCAGTGTTGCAGACCCCCAGCTCAGATCCCAGGTCCAGCCAACATATGATGCAGGGACTGCTGCACAGCAGATGCAACAGCAGTATGTGTGCAGCACAAGCTTTTGAAGTGTGGACTTTTCTGACTGCAGGAAGGAAGTTCTTGGCAGCGGTGACATCAGTGTCTCTCCTGCAGCTGCATCTCTTCACACCTCAGGCTATTAAGGACACCCTGTGGGCCATGGCCACCATCGGCTACACTCCTGCCAAGCCTTTCCTGCAAGGCGCGGCAGACCTGTGCCTCTACCTCATGTCCCAATTCAACCCACAGAACATCGCCAATGCCATCTGGGCCTTTGCCAAGTTTGGCTTCAATCCTGGCAGGTTTGACTGGTTTTCTGAACACACGCATCACTTGCTGCGCTCATTGCTTTGTGGCCCTGCCTGGTCTTGACAAGCGTCCTGAGGTGTATCGGGCGTCAAGCTTGTCTCGAACACTACACTTTGCTTGCTGTAAGTCAATCCGCCAAGGGATTCTGATGCTGCATGCTCAACAGTGAATTGCTTATGCATATGCGAATGCACACTTTGAGGTTGTGTTGAAGCTGCTTTTTGAGTGGCAATTCCTTGCTGCTATATGCATATGTAACCTTCCTGCTGTTGCAGAGAGGTGCTGAGCGCCATGGCCACCCAAGCCATGCAGCGTCTGCCCCAGTTCAACAGCCAGAACATGAGCAACACTCTGTGGGCTTTTGCATCGCTGAACCACCACCCTGGTTCCATGCTGCTCAAGGTGCTGCAGAGGGAGCTTGTGCACAAGCTGCCTCACTTCACCTCCCAGGGCATTGAAAATGTGTTGTGGGCCTTTGCCACCCTGGGACACCATCCAGGTCAGTTTCTTCGTCATAACAAATGCTGAATGTTTGGTGACTATAGCTGTAATAGCCATGCATGCCCGTGTCTTAGGCAAGACAGCAGATCCTGCTCAGCTGTTGTTTAGCAAATTTGGGACGTTGCAGGCAGGTTGCAGTCCACCAGGTGCATTAGATGATCCTGCCAGCTGTCATGCCGCACTGCACATCAGCACGCATTGAATGTGTCTAAGTTTGATGTCTAGGAGAAGAGACACTGCTAGCAGCAGCTCAGCACATCAGCAGCATTCTGCCTCACTTTAATCAGCAGAACCTGGCATTGGCTTTGTGGGCATTTGCCAAGTTGGGTTGGAGGCCTCACACCGGCCTACTGGTTGATGCCTGCCGCCATGCTTTGGTTTCCCTGCACACCATCAACCCCCAGAACCTGTCCAACATCCTCTGGGCTCTGGCCACCATGGAGTTTGTCCCGCCTCCTGCTCTTCTGGAGGTAAGCCTCAGCATCCAACTTGTTGTCCATCCATGTGCTCATTTCTGCAGTCAATACCTCACTCATCCATTCATTCAACCATTCATTCACCCATTCAGTCACCCATCATTCATCCACCCATTCGTTCACCCATTCGTTCATTCACTCATCCATCCATTCACTCATCCATCCATTTATCCATTCATTCACCCATTCATTCGTTTGTTTGTTTGATCATTTGATCCTCAATTCATTCATTTGTTTATTTACTTATTCATTTGTTATTGGTACCATCGACGCCTTCATGCATGCCTCGTTTCATTTGCGTAAGGTTGGTGCCAATACCACATTGTCTTGCATAGTGACTGGCCTTTTGCCTGGCCTGACAAGCATCTCACTCTGCATGCTATGCTACAGGCAGCTGCTACCAGGGCTGAACAGGTGCTGGCAGACTTCACACCTCAGGCTGTGGCCAACCTCATGTGGGCCTTTGCTGCATTGTCTCACAATCCAGGTGTGCTTTTCAAGTACATTCAGTACATTTACTGCTTGTCACAGATGGCAAGCACATTGCAGCTTGCTGCTCCTGCTGAGGGCTGCAGGAAGCAAATTTGATGACTGTCTACCATGCATTGCTGGGACCTGGCCATGTGGTGATAGGTTGCTGCTCATGCTGCCTGTTGTAGATACATGAAGCGCATTCAGTCTCATCAATGTTGCAGGGTCTGCCCTGTTGATTGGTGTGACTGATGATGTGGTGCGGCGAGTCAACGACTACAGTGCCCAGCACGTAGCTGTCACCATGTGGGCCTTTGCCAAGCTGGACACCACTCCTCGTCCAGAACTCATGCAGGTGTGTCACATGCAATAAGGGTCATGACGTCATCACCAGCCATGACTTGTATGCTCATACGCATTCATTTGGATACCTGTGGTGATGCTCTTGAGCTTTGGCACAGATGCAGATGGCATTGGCTTGGCTCAAGCAGTGAAACAAGGAGTTGCTGTTGCTCACGTAAATTAGTCAGCATCCATCTTACACTAAACAGCTCTCTCTGGTTTGATGACAGCTGCACGTAATGAAGTGTACATGTGCTTATGGTGTGCAATGCAGGCGGTGGCGGGGCATATGACTCAGCGCATTGGGCAGTACAGCCCACAGAGCCTGTCCAATGTCATGTGGGCCTTTGCCACACAGGAGACACATCCAGGCACTGCCACTCTTGATGCTGCCGCCCTCTTTGTCTGCAAGAGCCTGCAGGTCTGTCACGTCATTCTCTGACTATGCCTGTACGTCAGGCAATTATTGGCAATACATCCACAGCCGGTCATTCCCAACTCTGCAGGTGGCCACGTAAAGGCCACCCCAAAGTTGGCCCAGATGGTCACCTAGGCTCAGGCTCTTTATTACCACAAACGTACCCTGCTCATAACTGTCAGGCAGCAAGTACGTATTGCTCCACTCAGACAGTCTTACTTGTGATGCAGGAGTTTGATGGGCCAGCTCTGTCCAACTGCCTGTGGGCATTTGCTCAGTTGCGTCACTACCCAGGGGCATCCTTGCTGACAGCTGCAGCTGTGAACATCTGTTGCAGTCTGGATGGCTTCACGCCTCAGGTATGCCTCACAGGCCTCTTCATGTGCCTGTCGTGTGCTTCTACAACCTTGCTGGTTGCAACCCTGGTGGGTGACTGACTGCACTGGGCAAACCCTGCGCAGCCCAGCAGCTGCGTTCTTGCCACCAGCTGCTTCAGGCTTGATGGAGCATTTCCATAGTTGTGCATGCAGCACTGATGTCATGCAACCTGCAGCTTAGTAACACAAGCACATGCCCTTGATGTGGCGCCCGGGTGCTGAGCATAATGCACCCCAGGGTCTGTAGGCTCTGTCACTCAGGTAAATGCCCTCTCCAAACTCCCGTCCAGCGTATCTCATCTGCCACATGCTTCAATCCTGCAGGCTGTTTCCCTGACCATGATAGCCTATGCTACCTTTGCTCATCATGATGCTGCTCTGGTGCAAGCTGTCAGCGCCAAGGTGCTGAACATGCCTGGAGTCTTTGACCCCCAAGCCATTGCCAACACTCTGTGGGCACTTGCCCTGCTGGACGATCTGTCTCCTCCTGTCTGGAACTGCCTTTTGGTGGCATTTGTTCAGGCAGAGAGATTTAACAGTAAGCATGCTGTCCACTGTTGTGTCCATTTGGTGCCAAGGTGCTCATCATCTGCTGTGCTGGTTGTGGACCTGCTGCTGTGGGGCTAGAATATGACCTGGCCTGAGCCTGTTGTACCTTTTGCAGCCGCAGTTCTTGACAAGACTCTTGAAAGTGTAGTCACTGCAAAAGCTGAGGTCCGGCCCGCTACATATGTGCTGATCAAGTGGATGTGTGCAGGCAGTGCAGTGACTCCCAAGCAGCTGTGCCAGATCTACCAGGCGCTCTTGATGCTGCAGCTCAAACCTGCCAGCATGCAGCTGTATGTGCAGCCTGCAGCCCTACTTCAGATGTGCCAGCAGGTGGGGTCTTGATGCTGTGCTGCAATGTAGCTCGTCAGCAACATCAGCAAATGCCATGATCCACTATCCAAAGCCTGACTGACAGTCCCTTTATACAAGTACATGTGATAGCACAGCATGGTTAGGAAGTCACAGCAACAGCTGTGATGTTCTTCATCAATTGCTGTGGTAAGAGATACACAAGTAGTGACAATGATGCACTGCAGGCATTCAGGCAGGATGTGGAAGGTAGCAGGGATTCCAAGCACCAGTGTGATGTAGCGCATGTTCTCAGCACTCTAGGTGTAGATCATGCCCTGAACCATATCACTACTGATGGTCTGTTCTGCACCGACATACTGGTCAAGGGGCACCACATCCTGATCCAAGTTGATGGCCCTCATCACTGGACAACCAACACAGGCCAGCCCATCGGTAAGGCCTGCTGCTCAGGAAGCCAAAGCAAATACAACGTGTATTTGACTGTGCATGCGAAGCCTATTGCAGGCTTCCGCTGGAATCAGAATCAGCACTTATTTGTAGCACTATTTGCAGGACGCATTTGGATGGGGCTATGGCACTGCAAAGCGTCTTACTCTGCATCAGTGAGGTTTTTGGTTTGCAGGGCCAACAGTTTGCAGAGACAAGTTGCTGGAGGCTCGTGGATGGACAGTGCTCAATGTCCCATACTTCCATTGGTTGCAATGCCAAGGCCAACTGGGGCTTCAGCAAGCATACATTCATCAGCTGTTGCTGGGATATGTGGAGGTGGGCCCCTGTGACAGACAAGATGAGCTGAAGTCTGTGGGCAAGACTGCTGATAACAGCAATGCTAGCACAGATGATGATGAGAGCTGTGCCACACCTTTTGACAGCGTGTAGGTTGCAATTGAGATCAATTTCTGCTAGTGTTGAAGTGTAGCATCGCAGCAATCATGTTGTTGTATGATCATTGTGACTCACATAGACATGTTAGTTTAGATTTGCCCACCTGATGCCCATATTAGTAGTTGCCATGAAACCACAGAAGTGGTCAGTGCTAAACTTTGTTTGAAAGACATGCTGGTGTTGCCTGGCATCATGCAATCGACCAACATCATGTAGCGTGGGACATGAATGAGATCATCAGGAGTGTGTCTGCGAAGTTTTGATGACCATAGATACAGATTGCGATTGTAATAAGTCAAGCTTGCAATGTCAATTCAATATATTCAAAATGCCACTGGTGCAACTCTGTCAGCAAGTGTTCAACAACAGTCTAGTCTGCAATGGCAATGTTGCACCTTGACAACAAAGCTGCTATTGCATCAACTTTCTTTGCTGAATCTTTCTGGAGAGCTTCAAAAGCGTGCAGGACACCTTCATGGCAGCTGCAGTCTGACTTGTTGCAAAGCTTTCTGCTCATGCTGCTGTTGCTGCTGCTGCTGCTGTGGTAGCAACTGCACACTGATGCTTCGTCTCTTAGTGAACTTGTTGTATGCAAACTTGACGTAGCCTTCTGTCAGTGCATATATGGTGTGATCTCGTCCCTGCAGAACTGGCTTAAAATCAGCGTAGCAACAGGGGACTGACTTGTTGGACCATGTGCAAGCCAGTAGCTTGACATGTGCAGTACAAGCACAAGTAAGCTCTGTTACCACTGGTTCCAGCTGAACAAGACATTGGCTTCAACATAATTGCAAAATATTGCCATTAAGCAGTTATGCAAAGAGGCAAGGGCATGCAGTGCCTACCAATCCCACATTGATGCCTGGATGATACTCTGTGCCCCTTTGTCGCACTATGATGTTGCCTGGAATGCAATGTTGCCCCCCGTACAACTTAATGCCTAGCATTTTTGGGTTAGAGTCCTTGGTGTTTTGGGTAGAACCACCTTGCTTTTTGGAGGCCCTACACAACCGGCCTAGTGAAATTGACGGGGCCCTCGATCTTCAAGATGAGTGCACTCAATGCAATGCAGCGTACCATCTTATTTGAGAATGGCTGTGGCCTCTTGACAACTGATCAGCTTGAGGAAAGGCCTCTGCAGGCAGCAACTTACACACGATGGGTCAGCTTGACGTGCAGTCACGCAGCCAGGCTGCGACTGTGTACTATCAACCTTGCCTTCGACCAACAATGATAATTGCCTCACGGCTCCGGCCCCTCGACGTGAGCAACTAGCAGACACAGCTGCAAGCATCTGCTCTGAAGGGTGGAGCTCACTGTTGTACAGTCATTCGATGATGCGGAGGGACGTCAAACATTCAGGTATGACACACTAGCGGAGAGGGACTCGCGTAACACACGAGCAATCTAGACGTTCGCAAGCACCGAAACCCGGTTCCGGAGGCAGAGGCACCGTCGGCAAGAAGAAGAGTAGGCAAAACAGCTTTTCCCAATCCCCAGGTTGAACTTTGAGGGTCGACACAACGCTGACGCAGAGCCTGACGTCAGCATCGAGAGCAACTATTCAACTTAGTACCGAAGTTGCGTCGAAAGTTGCAAAACAGACCGTAACTTGACTCGCAAAGCTGACGCAGAGCCTTGTTGGCGCACCTTGCTGACTTGGACTCAACGATCCATCTTCAGTCTGAACGCAGAGCTGAACGTGTATGGACAGACAAGTTAGCGTTGAGGACATTGTTGGAGGCCTGTACAAGCTCGGGTCTGCAGGATTTCCCCGCACAGACTCCGAGGCAGCTTTTCAGGACTTTCTTAAGCGTATTCCGTCAACCACCAACCTTGCTGGCCAAGCAGAACAGCTCAATCCACAGCAACAACTGCAGCTGCAGCAGCACGTTCAGCATCTCACTCAGCAAAGTCAGATACCCTCGAACAGCGAACAGCAAGATGCAACGCACCACAACATTGGAGGCATACCACGTGTGCCTTCACTGGACTTTTTAAGACAGCTCATGAATGTCAACCCTGCAGTGAGTCCTCAAGGGCGCAGGCTACACAGTCCAGGTATCTTTGTCAGCTGCCATGATACTTGAAGAACTCACCAGCATGTGCCTTGTGACTCACTGCGCCTTGTGACTCACTGTGCCTTGTGACTCACTCTGCCTTGTGACTCACAGCTTTTGAGGATGTTTTCTCTGCAGATATCAAAATAGATCCTCACTCAAGGGGCAGTAGCGCAGATGCTGCAGTCAGCTCACAACAGCAACATCACCTGCCACTGATAGCCTCCCAAGCATTTCCTTTGATCACAAGCATACCAGCTCCAGTCAGTCTGTCTACCAGTCTTACGTCGCCGCCAGCAAATCTGAATCCTGTCCCCTCAGCGTCCCTGAGGCTGGGTGAGATGCCAAGTCTGCAGCTCAAAGGGCAGAGCTCAGACCATAGTGGTGGTGCCATGGGTGGTGTCATGGACAAGGATGCTCAGGCCAAAGCAGAAGTCAGAAGGGCTAGAAGGTTTGAGCTGAAGTACTAGATACGTATTGATATAGCCGCCCATCTTGGCTGCAATGTGACACCGCAGCAAATTCCTGTGACTGTAGCGTGCGTGACTCAGGCAGAGTCAGCATCCTGCAAAGTGCCTGCCATGCATGAGTTAGGAGTCCTGGTGTTTCAGTAATATAGTTGGATGTTGGCTGTCTTAGCATCTGTCATGTTTACAGGATGCTATCTAATCGTGAGTCTGCTAGAAGGTCCAGGCGGAGGAAGCAAGAGCACCTGAGCACACTGGAGACTGAGGTCGGTGCTAGGCTGATTAGATTCCTCCACATTTCTGCTGATGTGCTTTGTTTTGTATACATCCCCTGCTGCTTGTGCATGCTGGTTGACAACAGTTTCTGCTCTGTCAGCTTGCACAGCCATAGAGGCTTTGCCATTGTAGTCAGACACAAGTCAGCATGAAAGTAATCACAGAAAATGCTCAGACTCTCTGCATTGCGTCTACGGTAGTGTTGGGCTTCCAGAGGCCTGTTATGCCAGAACTGAGTACTGAACTTGTCACATATTGTGCTGTGCAGCTTCAGAAGGAGGCACGTGAGAAGGAGGAGACATTGCAGCGCATGCTGTCAGCTGAGAAGAGGGTGCGTACTCTGGAGGAGGACAACCGTCAGCTGCGGCGGGAAGCTGCAGAAGTAAGGAAGGAGCTTGACAGGCTGCGCAAGGAGGTCAGTCAGCGTTTCTGTGTCTCAATCTGCGTTTTGATCAATCATGCTGATGGCAGAGGGACAAGTCACTTTGTTTGTGAGCATGTACAGACTCTGGATTTGCTCATACCTGGCTGATTCATTTACAACCACTGTTTTTGCGCATAACTGGCTGATTCATTTTCCAGTGTTGCAATGCCCTCCCCCCCCCTCCACCCCCCCCCCCCCCTCCGCGGGGCACGTGCAATGGCATTGTGGGGCCCATACAAAGTGCATGGATTCATGAGCGTTCTCTGCAGTCGTGTCTGTTGTATAGCCAGGTCTTGACTGTACCAACATTCTGCTGACTGTAGTGTAGTGGTGTGCAGAAGCAGGGCAATGGTAGCAGCAAATCTCCCCGCAACAGTTCCCAGAGGGTGGCATCTCCCAGCAGGAAGAGGCAGTGCAGTGGTGCATCACATGATGAGCTTGACAACGGTGCAATGGAGGACCAGGAAGAAGAGAACGAGACGCTGTTGGGCAAGGGAGGAGAGAACAGCCGTGTAGACCTGCAAGCTGTTGCTGCTGGATTGTAGCCTGTGACAGTTTGTGCCAGCCAGCAGGGGCTATGTCAATGGTTGCCTTCTTGAGCAATTGTGATGTGATATGGCCGTTGCTGGTGCCTGCTGTATGCGCTCGTCTTTCTAGAGCCGTTCATCAGTGTGTATGTACAAAGTGAGTGTTTCGTTTTATCTGAGTGTTGTTGGTCTGCTAAGCTTGCACTGCGTTGGCACATTCAGCGCTGGGCTTGACAATTTTGATTTGCTTGTTTGAGTGCAAGTACATAGTTTTGTGTTTTGAGGGGAGTTTTGAGTGCTTGTGTGAGAACTGGCGTGACGTGTTTGTTGCTCAATGGCGCCCCCTGTCTTGGGATCTTTACCAATAACATGCTGCTTCACACTCTTACTTTGTCTGTAGCCATATATGAAAAGGTGTTCCTGAATTAATGACAGCAACACACAGTCAGCTTTGCTTTCAATACATGCTGTGCCAGTTGAGCTAGAGGTGGCGGAAAGCACCAGCATATCATGCTGCAAACTTCGCATCAGAGCGATAGCTTCTGACGCATGCAAAGGCTGTCAGGTGCAGGAATAGCAAGGCCCGACAAGCGCCTTGCTAAACAGCAAACAAACATAAATCTAGTATGACAACTTTCCAACAAGCAAGAGGTAGTTGATCAGATGATGCCTCAGCCCTGACACTCATCTTCGGGATGCTTTGATGCTGAACCCAGATGAGAAGTGGTCCTCATTGGTCTTCCTACTAGCCTTTTGCTTGTCTGCTATACTATCAGCCTTGCTTCTGTGCATGCTGCCTGTAGTAGCATAAGCCAACATTACTGGACTCATTTACAGTGTAAGCTTGAGGTAGCAGCGACGATTGTTCTTTGAGAGGACAAGCCTGCGTGTCCTGCCATGCACATGCCATGCTGTATGTCACCTGACCAGTTCTCAACCTCCCTTGGAACAGACAAGGGTAGACAGTTACCTTGCAGATTGCTATAGCGTCGCATAGCGCCCCCCATGGCGTCTGCTACACCCATCAGGGTCCCCTTGATAGGGCCTGAAGGCAGAGGGCTACCCCTCATTGAAGGGGCCCCCTCTTGATCTCCTTCTGTACTGCCCTTGAGCCTTGCCCCTGTCTTGCCTTGCTTAGCCCCCAAGGAAACAAAGGTGAGTCCCTTGGGTTGCAGCGGAAGCAGGTATTTGGCGGTTGGGGGCTCTGCCGCATTGGAGGGCAGGAAGTAGCCATCTGGACGGGCAAAGTGAGGCACAACATGTGCAGAGGCATCAGGCCTGGACCCTGATCAGACAAGCAAAGCCACAACTCAGTCTCTCAGGCTCACCCTCTCTGTCAACACGCTGATGCACTGGATGGTGTATGACACTGTGTATGACAAGGTGCTGAGTACAGCTGATCCACGCAGCTTGTGAAGGTGGCAGTTTTGTGGTGAGCGTGCTCAAGTGTGATGCAAATGATATGCATCACATATCCATGCAGAATTCAAGACGCGCAGAAGCATACATGCCAGCAAATGCAAGGGCACATTTATCCAGTTGTACAATGAAGCCTTGATGCTTTGGCATCATATCTGAGGCATGATAAGTGCAGATTGCATTGCATGAGCAGCACAGGTTGCAATAGGGCCTGACAGTGACATTGACCTTCTCTGGCAGGAGGCGCTTTGTGAAGAAGAGCCATAGACCCAGGCTCAGCCATCTGAGAACCTACAGGCATACAGCTTCACAGTCACCTATTGTGCATCCTGATCTTGCATGTGCTTCAGAGTAAAGCAACTTTGCAAGGAAGGTCAGTGCTTATCACACAGCGCTTGCTGAGGCTACATCCAAGTATCACATGAAGCACAGGAGCAGCATCATGTGCGCTGGAATGAGCAGCGTTTTGTCTGGTGATTACAGCTAAGCAAGCTGTTAGCACAATCAAGCTGCGTACAGGCTGCAGTCTGAATGCAGCTTAGCAAGCTGCTGGCACAGTCAAGCTGCAAGGCACAGCGTGAGCTTGAGCACACTGACCAGCGTGCCTGCTATGCCGCTTAGCAGCCTGCTGCTGACTGGCCCAGCTGGCTTGTGAAGCCTGCTGAGCCAGTGACAGCATTGCTGAGGTGCTAGAAGCATGTTGCAATGGGACCGTGCCCTGCTCTTCCTCTTCACCATGACTGTGCCTGGGCCCGATGGCAGTGCCTTGCCGCAGGACCTGGCTGCCTGAGTTGCCTGCAAACCCTGGCATTTGAGTCGTGCCAGAGCCGAGCCCTGGCACTTGAGCCGCACTAGATGCAAAGCTGTGACTCATGCCAGTCTGTTGAGCTGGTGTGCCCTCTGCTGCATGCCCAGAATTGCCAACACCTTGGGAAGCGGAAGCAGCAGCTGATGCTGCATGGCTGGTTGCCTGTGCCTCATGAGTCAGTAGCACTCGCTGATGCTGCTGGTGATCAGGCTGATGGGACTGAGCGGATGTCAGAGACTGCATGTCAGTGTCAGGCTGTAGGTTTTGGTGTGCAGCTGCATAGCCTGAGAGCTGCTGTCCAGGTGCGCTGTCATCAGGTGCATGGCTGTTTGCACTGGCAGCGTCAATGTCCATGTCTGACTGTGCGTGCTGACTCCTAGGGGAGCCTGGCACGCTGTCCACCTGAAACAGCAAAAGAGTATGTGCCACATTGATGCAGACGCAAGATATTGATAGACTGTATGCGGCTTGTGATTTCATGTACGCTGCCATACCTTACTGATGGGGCTGCCCTGTGCTTGAACTGGCTGAGCAGGACTCAGCAGAGTTGCCCTTACATTTCAAAAAGAAAAGCAACAGTCATGCAGGACGTCTATAGCCATGCACAGTATTGAGTGTAATGAAATGCTTGGACAGTGACAGGAGCTGTAGCGCCAATTTTTGCTGTGGACAAGATCATGCATGCGCCGAGCAAATGCAGATGCATCTGCACCTGCATGGGCTGAGCATGAGCATGCAGCATGGCAAGATCATGCTCCAATGCAGCATTGCTGCGGCTGTGGTGCAGTGCTGCATTCACGGAAGCAGCAGAGCCGCGCTGAGAGGGCTTCGAGCTGACTTCCTCCATATCCTGCTCTGCTGCCGCGTTGCTGTGCCTGTGCTGCAAAGCTGTGAAGCTGCTGTTCTGGCTGCTGCTGCTCACCGCCGGTACAGCAGCAGCAGCATGATGCTTTGTCCTCTGCAGATCACGCAAGGCACAGCATCATGCAGTGTCTGTGCTTTTATGCTGCTGGAGTACGTAGCAGCTGTATGATGCTTGGCACGTGGCAGGCACACAGGACACTTGCTGCAGTAGTGCCTTAAATAGCTATAGTCCTGCCCTAATGCAGAAAATGACATTGTAGCCCAGCACCCAAAAGCTGGCAGGGAAGTCTGCCACTTAACAAAGGACGCGTGACAAAGTCTTGTGCAGAGGGTGCAGATTGGCATTTCCACAAGATGGCAGTCTGCACCCGCTTTTCTTTGAGCACAGGCAGTTAATGAGCCATACAGGGGATCTTACCTGGCTGCCAGGGGTCTTAGCAGGGTGGGGGTGGTCAATGGCATGCAGGTAGGGGTGCGCCAAACATGTCTTGGCGGTTGCCCTCTGGTGTGCCGCCATCTGCAGCAGAGACCTGCACACCCATGCACCCTCTTGTGGCTGTACACGCACGTGTCAACGCTCCAATGTTGTCGATGACTAAGGAGGGCAGCTACAGTGCCTGCTGCTTTTTACAGCGGGAAAGACACTACACATATCTGCACCAACAAGCTGCCGGAGCAATCTCCCTTTTGGGTAATGCATCCAGATTGCTAAAGCCGGCGTTTCTTGATGGTGACAGATGTACATGTTGGATTTGGCCTCGCACAGTAACAGTGTCAACAGACAGCAACACAGGTAGCTTCACTCAAAAAAGGACGTGACTCATGAAAATGCTGACAGAGAGAGGAGAGCAGCACTTACATGAGCAGAAACGGCTGCTGACAGTGACAATGTCCAGGCAAAGGCACAGGCAGCTTACGTGAGGAAGGACATGGCTTCTGCATCTAGGTGGCGTGCAAATCTGCGCTCCAGGGTCTCTGGCCGGTGCATGTCTGGGAACTTCAGCCCAGCAAACCGCTGATTCCTCATGAACATGTCAGTCTGCTGAGCTGTCAAGGGGCCTGTCATTACATGATTCCATTCAGGCATGTCAATGGCAGGACCTCTGTCTGTTACCTGACAATGTCAGTCTTGACTGCCAAGTCTTGTGGAGCGAGTGCACTGCCTCAGGCTTGTTGGGGGCTGTTCAGTCATTGCCAGATTTGCACTCATCAGAAATGCAACTGTCATTGCTTACCACAGCGCAAGCATGCTGACCAAAGCTATGCAAATGCGTGCACCACAGCATGACAAAACACACAATCTGAGCATTGCTACGGTTAGATTGCGCTGCAAGGTGAGGAACAAGACTACCATGGGACACGCCATGGTCGAGAGACAACACTGGCGTCTGCAAGTACATGATCTACTCTGACACACAAGTTCCTGACTGCTTGGTTGAAGCTCACCAAGCAGCTTCTGGATAACAAAGAGCTGATCAATGTCACTGTCCCCTGGGAACAAGGGCTGGCCATCGATGAGTTCCCCCATGATGCAGCCAACAGCCCACATGTCCACTTCCTTGCCGTAGTGGCTGCTGCCAAGCAACAGCTCTGGAGCCCGGTACCACCTGCACTCAACACAAATGTCCTCTTACAATTGCCTCAAATTGAAGCCCATCGTATGATGTAAATGACAGCACTCCGGGTCTATGATAGTGCTGTTCTGTGTGTCCACTTCCTTGTTATAGTGCCTACCAAACAGCAGCTCTGGAACTGTGTACCATTTGCAGGTGAGCAAGGTATGCTGTACAGCCTTGCTCATTACCTCAATGGCAAAGCTCATACTGGGAATGAGCTGCTGCTTTCCCTGACTTTGCATGCAATATGCTTCAGCGCACATGGGTCGGCTGGTCTGCTCACTGTAACGATGATGATGCCACACGTTTCTGCATGTATGGCCACTTGTACTGTTCATGCATACATGCAAAAGGCTGCTGCATCTGCAGATGGCAGACAGATTGCACTGTCGACTGCACCTTGCCTCCAACAGAGAAAGGTAGGATGATATTGAGCAAGCAGCAAACCTGGTGGAGACGTAGTCAGTGATGGAGCCATTGTTGGAGGGCAGCTGGCGGGCAAAGCCAAAGTCACACAGTTTCAACTGGCCCACACTGGCATCTCCTACAGAGCATAGCATGTGGATTACTAAGACCAGGAGCGAGCGGGTCTTGTGTCTCAACAGGGCAGCTGTTCGATCGTGTTTGCTGACCTTGTATGTGATTGTGCATGACAGCAGCCTGGTCACATGGCTCAGGAGTTGAGAGTATACACGGCAAATTGCTGCAAAGCTTGCAGTGCGCCGGCATGAGCCACTACCAGGGCAAGAAACTCTTTGAGCAATGCCAGCAGCAAATGAACTCTGTGCTTCTGTCTTGCTCAGGAATTCTTGCCCTTGTAGTGACTCAGGCTGACAAGACATTTGATGGGGATGGGTAATGGCTGCTGGCCAGTGTGCAAGCATGCTGTAGCTGCAAAGATTCCTTACCAGGATGTACAGAGGGATTGATCAGCAAGTTTTCGGGCTTGATGTCCCTGTGGACAATGTTATTGTCATGACACCAAGCAACTGCTTTGACCAGCTGATACATGTAGTGCTGCACCTACAGCGTGGCAGATGCTGCCAAGTCAGCAGCAATATCTAGATGTCTGCTCTGATGGACAGCAATAAGCGACACTGCAGCCAAAGTTGCCGCTGACCACATGCGCACCTGTGTTGGGGTGAGACAACTCTGCGAGTCCTCCAGCACCTCAAGCAGGTTCTTCTCAATGTACTCAAAGACAAGATACTGCAACAGCGTGAGAGCTTGTTGACGCTGGCACAGCTCCAGCAATATCTGCTGTTGCAACTTTGCACTCACCAGTTTTTGCTTTCGTCTGAATGCCTCCAGCAACGTGACAATGTTTTCATGCCTCAGACTGCGCAGCATCTTGACTTCTCGCAAGGTTGTCTTGCGCACCACTTCGTCATCTGCAGGACTCACTCTCTGAGCTACTATGTACCATACAGTGCTTGTATGTTGGGTGTGCTGAGGCAAGTGAGACGTTTACGACCGTGCATCCTCTCACCATCGCTTTCCTTGAACTTTTTGACAGCCACAACACCCCCAGTTTCCTTGTTGCGACACTTGAGCACAACACCATATGCACCTTCACCAACCACTTCCATGACCTCATACTTGTTCATACTCTCTCAACACCCAAGCTATTATTGCGCCCACTCAGGGGTCCGTGTGAACGACTACCCTGGAGTCAACGTGGCATGGCAGCTGCATGCAGGTTTGACAGCTCACGGCGCCCTCCGACATGGCGTTCAAAGTCAAGCAATCAAAAGCAGTAGCAGCAGCGATACCAATTGTGATCGGATATGGTGTTCGCAACCACAGTGAGCGCAAATGTGCTTCCAGGGGTCAAACCTGGCATTGCTACATTCAGAGCTGTTACGGCGGTAACGAGCAGCGTAGCAACTGCGTAACCGTTGCTTTACTCATCATTGTGCCGCAGACTTGCTGTGTTGACTGGTTGCCAAGGCTTAGACGGTTGAGCGCCAACGTACCTCTTCTCGCTGCCTTTGTTGAAGTGCATAGGTATCTTGCAGCATGGGACGGCTTGATCAAGCTCAAGACGCCTTGCAAGATACCTTTGATAGATTAGTCGATTACAGCCGTGATCACCAAGGCGTAGTCCTTGGTGGTACGGCTGTTGCTGTAGTTGGAAGCCTTCTGCTCTTCGGGTCTTCTCGTAAACAGAAGTATAAACCCGGCACCCGCGAGCTTGGGGGTGGCAGCATAGAAAGGGCGCACATCAAGCGAGAATATGATGACTACTCAAAGGCCTATGGCAAGGGAGAGGGAGAGGGAATACTGGACAGAACGAAAACCACCGAGCTTGTGAACACCTTCTACAACCTTGTTACCGATATATACGAATGGGGTTGGGGTCAAAGCTTCCACTTCTCCCCTCTACTACCGGGAAAGACCCCGGCTGCTTCTGAGGCTGTGCACGAGTCTAGGCTGGCCGCCTTGTTGCGGCTTAAGCCTGGCTTGAGGTGTCTGGATGTGGGTTGTGGAGTAGGTGGACCAATGCGGACCATTGCGTCCACCAGCGGTGCTAAGGTCACAGGCATCACAATCAACGACTACCAAGTAGAGAGGGCAGGCTACCACAACCAGAAGGTGCGGATTTACTAGCTGACACTTCAGTTGCAGCAAGCCTGTGTCGTGAGTGCATATACACGTAAATTCTGTTGATGCAGCTGGGGGTCGAGAGTTTGTGTGAAGCAGTTGAGGGCAACTTCTTGAGCATGCCATTTCCTGAGGCAACTTTTGATGGCGCATATGCCATTGAAGCCACATGCCATGCGGACAAGGTAAGTTCTTCGTGCTGAAGCAAGATTCTTCAAGAGGGTCCAGTTCCAGACACCATGATTGTTAGCCTCCTGCAGTTTTGGGTGCCATCATGTCATGAATCACTTCACCAAGTGTGATCATTGTATGTACAGCTGCAAGATGCCTATGCGGAGGTGTTCCGTGTGCTGAAGCCTGGCTCATACTTTGCCAGCTATGAATGGGTCTCAACAGAAAAGTACGACCCAAACAACCAAGATCATGTGCGGATCATTGATGAAATCAACTATGGCAACGGGTTGCCGGTACAGCTCCAGCTTATGCTGTCCTTTATGCTATTCTTGCTTGTCTGCTCAAGACTGGCTGTGACAAACCTGAAAACGATTGTGTCCCATTCTTGTCATAGGAGATGCGCACATACAAAGAGGCAGAGAAGGCTGGCAAAGACTGTGGCTTTGAGTTGGTGCTGAGCTATGACGTTGCAACTGCATCTCCAGTCTGTGGCCCATGGTGAGTGTGTTGCAAAATCATTATTGCTGATTCTCCAACAATTGGGCATCCACAGACAGATCCACTTGCACTCATAAGTAGTTGATGCGCCGTTGTTGCAAGTGTCAGGTACGCAGTCATGCAGCATGTCAGTGCTCTTGCTGGTTGAGATGCTCACAGTTGTTAACTGCAGCAACTGCCATAGTGCAGCACGACAAGGCTATCCTTGGACGCTGCAACACTGACTTGGGTCATTGCTGAACTTGACATATTGCTGCAGGTATGGAAGGCTGGCAAAGATCCCCATCTCCTTCAACAGGGCAGCTGTGAACCTCATGTCAGCCATCAGGCTCTGCCCAGCTGGCGTCAAGGACGTCCATGACATGCTGGTGAGGAAGCTGTTGTATGGATGTTGCTGTGCAGCTTTTTGCAGGGCAGCTGATGCTGTAACTGCATAAGACAAATTTTGACAGGACTTTATGTTCAGTGCTGTCTGGGTCTTTGTGCTGCATACAAACTTGCTGAACTGTCTTGATGACTTGAGCTGTAGCAATGCATTTACCCACTTTGCTCTTGAGCAGTGCACTGTGCCAGAATGACTGCAAGCATCTGCTTGTGTTACGAGCATTTGTGTGGTGTGCTGCAGATCAACGTGGCCACAAGCTTGTGTGCTGGCGGAGAGACAGGCATCTTCACTCCCATGCATCTGTTGGTCTTCTACAAGCCTGAGGCAAATGGCAAGGACCACTAGTGCAGCTGCATAACTGATCCCAAACAGCATCATCTGCTGGGCCCAACAGCTTACTAGCATTGACACTGCCACCCGTTATGCTCTACTCTGTAGTCCTATATAGTTGATGCCTGTATAGTAAGCGTAAACACTCTGTTGGTTATGTTGAGAGTGATTGACGTTTCAGTCTCTGTTCAGCCAATAACTTTCAGAAGATCTGTATCATGAGAGTCTGCTCGCACATTGCCAGACACAAAGTAAATTATGACTGAGAGACATTTTATCGAGAATATGCTGGTATGGATATGTTTGGCCAGTTCATTGACCAGCATAGTCATAGACATGCAATCGTGATAGCATGTATGCTTGTGCAAGAGGCGCAGGAGGCGGAACACATTTGTTTACTGATCTGTTGTACAACGTTCAGGGCAGTTTTTAAGCTGCTTTGTGTCTGCAGCAAGAAAGATTAATAGAGCCATAGTGCAGGGGAGACAACAAGCCAATCCTCGGACCCTGACTCCCTGACTTTGTCAAAAGGGTGTCAGGAAAGTCAACAAAACCCCCTTCCAGCTGTGGCAGTTGCCTTCTGCAGGTGTTCACCCAGCGCTGTGCGAGCAACCCTGCAGGCAAAGAAGCTCAAACATGATGCACACTCGACTGCAGAGCTCTGCAGCAGTGCACACTGCGTATGAAAGTATAAATGTCTGTTCCTTGCATGCACACCAGCTCATGTGACAGAAGAACACTTGGCCTTGTCTTTACAGATCAATGCTAGTGTGAATGATAGCTGTCAATGGGCCCATGCTATGGGCTACATTCGCAAGCAATATGCTACAAGCAACATGCCATACTCTTAGTTTTGACATGTCACAGCATCCAGCAGCAACAAACAACCTGAGACGCTTTTGGCGCTGGAATGCATTAAGCTGCTCTTCCTCTGAGCCTGGCTCAGGCCGCAGCACCGCAGTCTGCCTTTTGCGCACCTCAGCTTGCAGCTCCTGCACAATGTACACCATCAGCTTCACAAGTCAAATGTGAGCAGGTGCACTATAAGCAGAAGCTGCAGCACCGTATCTGCAGGTGCAAATGCTGCAGTCGACAAGGTGCTCTGCCGTCCTTGAAGAGTCACCTGGCTAAGCTTGTTTGGATTGACTCACGCATTTGTTACACAGTGCAACTGCCACCAAGAATGCAAAATTGCTAAAATTTGTATCATGAAGCTGCTCTTGGTAGCATGGCCTGACACTGACGGTTTGCCATACAACAAGACTGTATAAGGTACTCAAGTGAACAGAACACATTTGCCTTCCTCCCTAAAATCAGCTGTGAAACAACATTTTCAGATCGTGAAGCATCGCTCCCGGTAATACACAGCATATCAGAGCTAGCATTCATTGCTGCAGGTGCATACTTGTGTGGTCATGTTTGCAAGGCCTCGGTCTTGTTGCTCATCTTCAGCTGTGGGCTTGCTGGTGGGGTGACGTCGCTTGCGTGAGGCAGGCTGCTCCTCCTCCCATTCTTCCCACCAGGCCGCTGCAGGCCCTGCCTCTGCATCTGATTCCTCTGCAGCTTGGCCCCTGCAAGCGTTAGTTGTTTATTGTGGCAAAACTTTGCCTGCAGACATGCAGTGTTGGTGTACGCACTGAAAAGCAACAAGGTATGGATGCAACATTGGTGGCATGACAACATAGAAATCCTCTGTTTCAACTGTGGGACCTCCTTCCTTGTCATCTGATGGTTGCTAGCTGCAAGTTGCCAATGAAGTGCTGCAATCTGTATCCTGATGGACCTTAGCGTTGCTTGAGCAATTGCATGCTGTGCTATACAAACCCCTGTTGAAAAAACACCCGGCCTGACTGGGCTGAGCATACTTGGGCTTGAGCCAGTAGTGCTGTTGCAGAAGTGCAGATATGCACCAGATGGTATACCTGTTCTTGTCAGCAGCTGACAGGGCATGTGCCACGGCCCTGCCCAGCAGCTTGAACGCCTCTTCTGCACCTTCAAGCTTGCATTTGTCGGGATGGACTTGAGCTGCAAGCTTTCTGTACTGGCGCTTGACATCTGCCTCTGGTGCAACCAGGGAGAGGCCCAACACCTGCGGTCAAGATTCAAGACTCATTGATGCACTTGACATGCCTGGCCTACAGATGCGCAGTCTCACAGGGCAATGTATGCATGTTAAAATGGATGCAAGTAGCGTCGACTGTTTCAGGATGAGCTGGACATCCTGAACAACAGCAACACTCTTGATAATGTCAGGTCCGCAAGTGGCTCAGATTGGCAGCATCCCAGAGTTAGTAGCTTTACCTTGTGCCATTCTTGCACAGCGGCATGCTTGTGAATTTTGCAAATGGCAGTCAAAGCCTGTGCTTCAGGAGCATTGGTACCAGCAGCATCAGTAAGGATGTGCAATGTCAGCAAGCACAGGTCGTACTGCTTGTGTTGATACTGTGCTTGAGCGGCCTCCAGTGTAGATATAACCGTGTCATCATGCGCAGCACCAGCCTTCCTGCCGTGACACAGCTACAATGTTACAGATAAGCCTTCAGATTGAGACACGTGAAAAGTATCTTGGTCTATTACATGCCTGTCGCTTTTGACAGTACACATAGCATTTGTGCTTGCCACTTGTCACACTTGTAGGCTCTCATAGCATATACCTGAGACCAGATACCGCAGTGTCAGGACTGGGTGTAACAATGGCTGGTGATGTAGTTGCACTGCTGATCTGTGCATTCAAGGTCATATTCTGGTTTGGTTACAAATTGAGCTGAGCCAACTCAACATTTGTTTTGTTAAGGCACCCAGACATTGCAGCATCAGTGTCGACCATCGGAAGGCTGAGGTGAGGTGGGTTGCTGCAAGAGGCCATGGCAAACTTCTTCTGCTGCGTGCTGAAGTGGTAGGACACTCTGCACCACTTCTAAAGCAGAGGTGCAGGAGGCTGTGAGAGCATGCAGCGCAGCAGGATACTGCTGTAAAGTCTGCAAGGTCACAACAAGCAGGTCAGACCAGAACGTTAGGTGAAAAACACCGGCAAAAACTCACAAGAAGCACCTGTTGCGTTTGACTTATCTTATCGGAAGCTGCAACCAAGTTCTTGGCTGCCTGCGCAAGCTCCTGCAACACAGTGCATGTAGCACGTGGTGTTAGACCTGTATTGTGAACACATAAACAGCAGAAATCTGGCAGGGTGAGCAATCCGACGGTGAATACATGCAAGTTGTCTGTAGCCTGCAGCAGCGGCTTTCACCTGTGTGCCGCAGTCTTTACCAACGATCTGTACGAGCTTGGCCAGAGCAGTTACCCCTGCTGCAGCTTTGTCTGAAACCTGCTCTTGACTGGCCTTCTCCGACTGATATGCACCCGTCAATCGTGATAGCATAGCAAGCTGGCCTGAAGGACGTATCATGCGCGGCCAGTGGTCAGCAAAGTCAATCACACACACGGACTCACCGGCAGAACGCAGCGGATGCTATGGTATTCCTTGCAATGGCGCCAAGTGACTCATCTCGCTTGCCGCGCAGGCCCGGGCTATGCCGGGCCGGGCCCGGCTCCAGGTCTGTTCACTGCCGACTCGTCTTTGGTACTGCTCGCTGTGCTTGAGGACCCTTTTGTTGCTGGCTTGAGCCAGCCTAGCGATCATGGGAAAACTTGACACAACGCCGGGGCACTCGCGAGTTCGCAGCAGGGAGGAAATGGAAGAGCAGCATCAGGCACGTCTGAGCCTGCCGTCTGCGCAAGATCATTCTTTCAGCAGAGGACCTGCCTTCAGTCCGGCCGGCCGATCAGCAGACAGGTTCATCCCCTTTAGATCAACCGATCAGTCCACGCTAGACGACTTATGCTCGCCAGGACAAGCTACGTCGTCGAGAAACGTGAGTTTTAGACACGCAACAATGCAGCTGACGATGACATGGCAACTACATGTCTTCGGGCCGACAAGTGACGACTCCTGAGGTTGCATGTATAGGGGTCAACACCAGGGTCTTCAGCATTCAATGCGCTGTTGGCATGTCAGCTGGGGATCAAGACACCGCCACAAGATCCACAATGTCCTGTAACCATCAAGACCCCATCATCATTGTGCGTCAAGCTACCTCAAGGGCTCTTGACTGCCCTTTAAGGTTCATTCACTGAAGCTTTGACTGCAGGCCACGCAAGGAAAAGGGGAGGGTACTGCAATTTGCTGCCATCCCTGAACAAGCTGCATCACCTTACAACTCTTCCATTCTATCAGAGAGTTGTGCTGCTGAAGCTAGATCCATCAGCTCCACCATTCCCCGCAATGTCTCCCCTTTCGCTTACAAGGTCAGACTCAATCTCCAGGCTTTACTGAATCGCGTGTCTAGACCATTTGGTCTGCATGCTGAGGCTCTGGGCTCCAGATGCAGGTGCTGGATGCACCCAGACTGATGGATGACTTCTACAGCAACCTGATAGACTGGTCTCGGCAGGGCCTCCTGGCTGTAGCTCTGGGTGCCGACCTGTACGTGTACAACACAGTCACCTCAAAGGTATGTTGTTTAGCTTGGCTGACAATTTTGACAGTACACTGATTGAGACTGCATATTGGAAGGGTTTGGCTGATATGCTGTTGTGATTGCAGCCCTTCAAAGTGGCCACTTATGAGGTCATGGTTCGTTCAGTGGCCTGGTCACAAAGTGGAGCTCACTTGTCTGTAGGCCTGCACTCTGGCAAGGTACTCAAAACTCTGTCATGCCGCTATACTGTGCCTTTGCTTGAAGAATCTGCAGCAGTGTTGCCAGTTTGCATCCTGCTGCCTGCACGGCACTAGTGCCTCTGACCTGATTGTCGCATAATTCCTTATGCTGATGATGTGCTGGGCGGCGTTGCAGGTGGACCTATGGGACATCAACAAGATCTCTAAGGTCCGCAGCTTTGCAGGCCACTCCAAGCATGTGACAGCTTTGTCATGGAACTCTCATCTGCTTTCCTCAGCTGGAGGTGAAGGTGTTGTCCTGAATCGTGATATGCGCGTTCCAGAAGACAGTGTAGCTACCATGAAAGGTCACAGAAGTACCATCAGTGGGCTGAAGGTAAGCTTCCTATTGCCATGTATGCATGATAATCAGTACCTTTGTGCAACAAACTGCTTTGCCCATGCCAACTTGTCCGTAGTGGGGCGCGCCTATGGCCTGCTGGCACAACTTGCACTCTGGCTATGTGCTGCAGTGGTCTCATGATGATCGACAGCTAGCATCTGGAGGCAATGACAATCTTGTGTGTGTATGGCGTGCTGGCATGAGCAAACCTCAGCAGAGAATTACAGCCCATACAGCTTGTGTCAAGGCTCTTGCCTGGTCCCCACATCATGCAGGCCTCTTGGCTACTGGTGGAGGAACCCAAGATAAAACCATAGCGTGAGTCAAGTCATCAGGGTTCTGCTGTATACACACTCTGATGAGCATTAGCAAACAGCTGCTTCTCAAGCAAAGGCTGTTGTCCAATTTTACCTGCTGCTAGGTGTTATGGCATGCTCATGACAGTGCTTGATGCCACAGTTTTCTGCAGGCTGTGGAGCACTGTGAAGGCTTCAATGATACACAGCATTCACACAGGCAGCCAAGTCTCTGGTCTTGCATGGTCCCACACAGTCAATGAGCTACTGAGCATTCACGGCTATGCAAGCTCTGCCCTCCACATTTGGAAGGCACCCTCCTTGGTGAATGCTGCTACATTGACTGGACACAACAGCAGAGTACTATTCCTTGCAATGTCACCAGATGGCCAAACAGCTGCAACTGGTGCAGGCAAGTCTGAAAGTTATGTTTTGTGCTGCATGTGCCAAACTCCTGGGTGGCTCAGCAATATTCTGCTCTACTGATTTGCAGGAGACGAGACTGTCAGATTCTGGCGTGTATTTCCAAAGGACACAGCAAAATCAGCCACAGCAAAACTTGTCAGGTCTGAAGGTCGGTGCAGCATAAGGTGATGATGCAATCAGAACTGCGAAAGACAGCCTTGCTTTTGTGTCGTGTATGGTCTACATGCCAATTTGCATCATCTTAGCAGAAGGACTGCTCAAGCCAGAGCTACTTGTCAACACAAGACTTGCTGGCAACATCTGCTACGATAGGTGCTGACCTTGGAGAACGTTCAAACCTCCCGTGTTCTTGAATGCACATAAGGATCGTTTTGGCCGCAAGTATACAATTTGTACAGCATGACCTTTGCGCTGCAAGTAGAAGTTGAGTATCAGGAACAGAGATTGAAAAGAGCTCCTGCTTTTGCCTTGACAGATGACAAGTCGTTGAGCATGTCAACAAGCTTGAACATGAGCATCCTTTTCTTTGAATCAGCCAGTCTGCCAAAAATAGGTGCGTGAAGAGGCTCAAGAACATGTCAGCTTTGCAGGTATGTACATTCTGCATCCTGTTGTACATATACCTTGGGACCACGAGAAAAAGATCACTTGCAGCATCACAAAAAAACATGGACGTGACAATGTAAAGTAACAACATAGACTGCTCAGCTGCCGACGGGAACCCACTCAACAACTGACAATGATGGAACTGCCATGCTGCTTGCACAGTTGGCTAAAATTGCCTGACAGGGAAACTGTTTGCCCCTGAACGACCAAACCCCCTGCCACCACCGCCTGCTCCTCGGCCCCTGCTCCTGAAACCTGCAAGTGAACAGCAAAGTCAACAGGCCACGCCCAAAAGCACAGCACATATGGAAAAAGAGGCTCAAGCTGGCAAAAATTGGGCTGCTGCGCGCAAGGATGACAAAGGTGGCACATGTTGGGTTCAATGTGCAGCATGCGGACCAAAGGCCACAGCTGAATAGTGCTCATGTGGTCTGGATGATACAATCAGCCTTGATGTCAAGCCCTTTTGTCACAATCCAGCGATACAACAGACAAGCTGCATCGTGACAGAACGCAGACTCATGCACATACAAGCAGCAGATAAACTGCCTGCAAGGCGCTATAGCCAGTTCTTACCACTGCCGCCGCCCCCACCACTGACTTGCGCATACATGCGAAGCTCACTGGGTACATTCTGTTGTGCCTCTTCAAGGATGCCCACAAGCTGCTTGCCTAATCTGGCATTGGCAGTTGTGAACATGGCATATGCAACACCAGTGGCACCAGCACGGCCACATCTACCTATTCGGTGGACATAGTCTTCTGCCGTTCCCGGCATGTCATAGTTGATGACAGCCTTGATGTCCTTGACATCTGATCACATGCATGAATGTCAGCACCTGATTGCTGAGGAGAAACATGACAGCACTGTTTTGACTTGTGATCTACTACACAAACAACTCAAGGTGACGCTCACAAACCTTGTTTGCTTTAGCTCAAACGTAACAAGTGCAAACAGATGCGTCCCCAGGGCAGTTCTGGCACATTTGCACTGCATATGCAACATATGCCAAAGCAGAGTATGTATGCAACATGGAGGCAGGACGCAACTGCCTGCATTGACACCACAGTCTAGTGCACCACATGTTACGCTTTCAAAGACTGTCACATCACCAGACTAGCAAAGCGTGACAGCTGTGATGTGTAGGTGTGCTGGTGTTGGCAATGTGGACAAAAGCACACACACATGTCACCTCACAGCTGCTAGTTTGCAAGCCCAGCTTACTGACAGGCTTTGAAACAAGCAGCAACTAAGGACACAGCCAGGCTGGAATTGTCATTGCTGCTGTGTGAGTGATTGTGCACAGCAGCAGCAGCAGCAGCCCAGCCTGATTGCAAGATGAGTTGCTGCCTGTTGGTTCATAGCGCAACAAAGAACTCTGCATGCTGACTGCTGTGTGCACCATTGATGTAGGTGCAAAGCAGCAAGCAGCAGGAGGAAGAATTCTGAGGGGTGACATTGACAGCAGGTCGCTACAGGTCAGGTGCGCCACATGCCCCTGCAAACTCCAGCAAGAATGAAAACAAGAACTGTTCTGACATTGATAGAGTGCAGTCCAGCAGGAGCCTGTAATGGAATGCAGGCAGGCACACAATGTGATGCATAAATTATACAATCAGAGTCACGATGCAAAAGAGGCACACATCTGTACTAGCATATGCTTTTCTGATTGCAAGCTGCAGGTGCAAGCATGCAATCAAGCTTTGTCCTACCGAGACCACGTGCGGCGACATCAGTAGCCAGCATGATGGGGCTCTTGTTCTGCTTGAACTCAGCCAGCACCCAGTCCCTCTCTTGCTGACTCTTGTCCCCATGAATGGACAGAGCTGGCCACCCATCCATCCGCAGTTGCCGAGTGACCTGCAATGCAACATTGAAACAATTGTGAAAACAAACAACTGCAGGCCTCATAGGTCACCTTGTCATATGCTCCTCCTGATCTCACAATGCATTGAGAGTCAAAATGGCATACAGTAGCTGTGTCTGCATGCTGAAATTAAGCGATCATCACAAACAGTCAAGAGAGTGCACAGCACAGTGCATGATAGACCATCAGACGAGACAAGTTGTACACATAGTCTGTTGTCTGAGTCAGGCATGTGAGCCTGCTACAGCAAGGATGGCTTCTGAAGTCTCACAAAGCTGCTGAAAGTACTCTTGGTGTTTTGGCAGCAATGACTTGTGGAGAAACTGTGTGAAGGAGCATTGCTTCATTGGCAACAGGTAGCCTTGCCGTGCAAAACTTAAGACTTCAAATCCATACTGAGCAGTGACAGACAAGCTGGCGTTCCTGCTGCACAGTTTTGCAATTGTCTCGCACCAACAGGCATGCATGCTTTGGCTGTACATGACAAAAGCAGAGCTTCAAGATCACGCTGCTAGTTTTATAGCTTGCCGTCTCCAGTCTGAGCAATCTGCTTTGACTGGTGAGCAGTTGCCACCACATAGTCTGATGCAAGTACCTTGTCCTGGCGAAGATGCTCCACCCAGGAGTTGACCTCCTGCATGAGGGTCTCCAGTCCCTCCTGGGTGAGATCCTCACAGTCCACACCCTGGACTGTCAGGTGGTCGTGTGTGCCCTGCGTGAACTCCTGCTTGGCCTGGTTGGACCACCTGGAAATGTCACAGACATAAGTCGGGTCTGGGTAAGTTGAGATGTGACTCTGGCAATAAAAGGTGACGGCAGGAACACAGAGCAACTGGCTGATCAGTGGCAAGCAGGCGGCACACCAGCCTGGTCCACAATGCCTTGCTGGAGACGTCTCAAGCTGCAAGGGCACAAGGCTCAACACACAGCAGAGAACGGCACTAAACACACAAAAGCAGGCATACAATGAGCTGTTGACCTTTTTCATGTCTTTCTATCTCACCACCACCACCAAGTCACAATTTTGTGTGAAAGAAGAGTAGCGCATTGCTACAAAGCAGCTGCTGCACGCTTGGTGCTTGCTTGTTTGACAGGCCTGGCATTGCTGAGCAAGCCAAAACATATTCAGTGGATGACAGGTTGAGATGTATTCAGTATATGAGAGATTGGGGGTAGCTGGCACAGCAGCTGCTATTCACCTGTCAGCAGCTTCAGCAAAAGGCTGGGTCTTGTCCATGATGGAGCCTCCCAGATCACCCTTGAAAGCTTGCAACAGCTTCTTGTGAAGATGCCCTAGCTGCTGTTGGAAAACTTCCCGCACCATGGAGGCAAGCTTGCTCTGAAGCTCCTGCTGCTTGGACTGTCGCACACCTGCCTCAAAGTAGCGAGCCTCCTGTTCATAGCCTGCATCACCAGAGTGTCATTTCCAGCTGCAATGAACAGTTGATAAGTTGTAGCTAATGGATAACCACTAATCATAATAAACATAGAATTTTCAATAAACTAGACATACTAATCAATTTAGTAAACAATATTGATTAGTACATTGAAGATAATCTTAGTCCTCACGAAGGATACACAACTGGTGTTACATCAATCAAGACTTTTGTGGCTTGTGCAAGTTTGCATTTTGTTGAGAATGCAGAGGTCAGCATGTATGCTGATTGAATGGTGCCAGCTCCACAACATTGAGCACACCGCTGTACAGGACTGACTTACAGGATGGGACTCTGCTTGTATGCAGACAAGGGTCACAGTCAGCCCTTGCTGATCAGCAGCTTGTTCAGCTTGTTATGCAGTCAGGTCACACCTGTGAGACAGCTTTCAAGAAGGTTGGAAGCTTGGGAGCCAAAGTCAGGCACCAAGTGCTGCTGTGCTGCCTGCGTCAAGGAGGTCCAAGCTTGGTCCTCTTGCAGGGCCCGCAGTTGATCATTCAGGATCTCCCCACACCTGATGTTTGCTACCATGACCTGCAGCAAAGGCTAACCATGGGCAGACAGCATTCACACCCAAGAGCCAATGCCTCTGAACAGGGCAGGGCGTTAGTCTCAGTAGCTTGTGAACTATCGCTGGCAGCCATGGAGATGGCCTTGTACTATAGACATGACCCTGTACCAACACGCCTATCACCATGAACACAAAAAAAGAACAGCACCAACACCGCAGTGTGGGATACCTTTTATGCGCTTTTGCCGCTGCCAGAGTAGCCCATGCGTAGACCAAAACTGTATGTCACTTGCTGCTTGAGGGTTGGCATGGGACTTCAGCAGTGCATGTCCAGCGGCTGAACATCTTTGTGGCAAAACACATCGTGCATCTACTAGGTGAAATAGGTGGCACACAAGGTGTAGCCATCTCACACCTTGTGTGCCGGAAGGTTGAGGTCCTTCTGTGACTTGATGACCTCCCAGACTTTGTTGAGGCTGAGGGCAAAAGCATCACCAGGCAGGGCATCCTGGCTGACGCGCACCAAGGAATTGTCACCTGCAATGGACAGAAACAGACACATTACAAGACACCTACCATAAGACATCTGCATGTCACTGCCTTGTAGTGCATTTACTGTGGATTAAGTGGTGTCCTAAAGAGACCATCATGCAGAGATGCGCCTTGATTGTGCGACATGGGCATGTCATCTTTGGTTATGACAGTGCACATGGGGTATGTTGTCACTATCGATGGTGGACTGGTGGATCAGAACTGATTCTTTCCACACCTTCAGCTGTGAAGCGCCTGCGCAGTGTGACAACATCTGCCCTGAAGTCCTCCTCCCTGTCTTCAAAGTTGTGCAGGGCAGCATACTGGACCTGTTGAAGTAAGTATTGAGATTCATGACATTATGATGTGTACATTGTACACGGTAACAACATCTTGTAGCAAAGCAGAGAGTGCAGACCGACCGTGAATCAGTCACTAGAAGCAACACGAAGTGAGCAACAAGAAGTGAGCAACCTCGCAGGCTGACAGTCTTTTTGGTGGCTTGCATTAATTGCATATAGCTTGGCATGTTCAGGCAGAAACTGCTGGCTGCTGTACAATGCTATGTGTGGGTTGGACTCAGCCTATCCTGGTCACCTCAAAAAAGTCAGAAAAGGAGTAAGCGTCATAGTGAGGGGGCTTAGTAATGGACTGCCACATCCTTTGCAGGTCCTCCTCCCAGGTGGCTTTCAGCTGTTGCAGAGGAGTCTTCGTCATGTCTCGGAAGACAAACAGCAGGACAGTTCTCCTCCGATTGGGGGCTGGAGTGAAGAGCTTCAGGTTGACCTGCAGAACAGAAGATAGGCTGTTGATGAGTGCCACACATGGCATAAGCCTAATCTCTACCAGACTTGCTTGAATAGCAGCATCAACGTTCTCCAGCGTGGAACACAGTTATCAAGAATGGTTTGTCAGAGCCATTGCATGCAGCATGTGACAAAGACACAACAGTCCTGTTCACGGCAGCGAGAATTGAGTACCAACCTGGAAAATTGTCTTGAGAAGTGGTTTGCCAGAGCCTGCCTCGCGCCCAATATCTTTGGCCCACATGTTGACCAGGAGGATATCAGCAACAGCAAGGGCGAACAAGGAGCTCTGGCGTTCAAACGAGGTATCATCCTCTCCACGCTCCCTGCCATCACTGCCTTCCAAGTCCATGACCATTGTCACTGGCTCTGTTATTGTTGTGGACTTGGCAAACCAGATGCCTTTGGTGGTCTGATTTCTGCCTTTCATTGCGTCCATTTCTGTGAAGCTAGTGCCGAACTGCACTAAGCAACAGACTGATCACTGAACGCTACGTGCAGAGCAGGCCACTGTTTGATCAGTCCAGCGATTGCCTTGTAGCGTCGTATGGATGCGTCCCACAGCAAAGCCCGCTGTTCATACAGTGCCTCACAAAGCTCACCAGCGCATTCATCAAAGTACTTTTGCCGGAACTCTGAGGTCCCGTGATTGCAATGGTTTGATAATCGACGCCAGCTGTGTCGATGTGAGCGGCGGATACGAACTGACGCACGTCTGCCTCATTGAAGTCACCATCACCGGAGACCACTTGCAGTACCTGTTGTTCAGTAGTCATCTTGTGCTGCTTGTGACGGGATCGACTAACCTGTCCACAGGCACGCAAGCGTCAGGCACTGCCCGAAGAGTTACAAACGTTAACAGCGCAAGTCGGTTGCACTTCGCGCAGGTGAAAATTGATGCAACCTTGAGCGGGTGCGCATCGGAATTTGCCTTGCTTGCACGGAGCGCTTCCTCGTGACTCGAAACAGAAAGCAAATTTAGATTATCCGTTTACTTGTCGCCGCCTGACGGCAGACCTAACTCGGTGCAGTTGCTCGGACTAGCAGACTTGTGCGCTCAGCGTCGAAGGAGCAGCGCTCAGTCAACTATGTTGCTGCTGTTCGAAACCGCTGCTGGGTATGCTTTGTTCAAGGTGCTGAAGGAGGGCAAGTTGCAGGAGGCTGAGGTACGCACTGTAATTGTCGGTCACGCCTTGACTGCTTGAACCTGCAGCTCGAAGCGCTGCAAGTTTTGCAGTATCTTAGCAGTTTCAGCGGCAAGGCAGCGGGTAGCAACAGCCTCATTCCTAAGTCTGCTACTCCACTTCAGGATCTGTACAAGGACTTTAGCACCCCAGAAGATGCTCGCAAGGTCGTCAAGCTGAAGGCCTTCAGCAAATTTGAGAATACAACAGAGGCTCTTGCAGCAGCGACTGCCCTTGTGGACAGCAAGCTCAGCAAAGGTGCTGAGCATACACCACCATTTCCCTAGTTGAACAAGGGTTCCTGTATGCAGACAATAGCACGATGCAGCTTATATGCAAATGAAAACCCACTGGGCGTTTGCGCAATCCAGGTCTCAAAAAGTTCCTGAAGAAAAATGCTGAGGGTGATACACTTGCTGTGCTGGATTCCAAGCTTGGCAGCATCATTAAGGAGAAGCTGGATATCCCCTGCATTTACAGGTGCGCAAAAGCAAAAGCAACCCTGATTGACCAAGACTTGCACTTTTGCACAAGCCCACCAGTGGGCTCTGCTAGGTTGCAGCTGTGCTTGCATCCTGGGGTGTTGATCGTGTTTGCAATCAGTGCTGTAGGCCCTTCACAAATGATGTTATGCAGCACCTGACGTGTGCTGTGTGCCTTGCAGCACTGGAGTCATGGAGCTCACCAGAGGGGTTCGAAGCCAGTTGCAAGGGCTCATCAGGTGGATCCACCAGTAGCTTATGTCCTCCCCTGCACGCAGCAACTGCATAAAAGCATGCTCCCAGCTTGTGCACCTTTTTGTCAGTAGCCTTGTCATACTGTGCCTGCTGCTTACAGTGCGCCTGTTGCTTCTGCAGTGGCCTAGCTGGACAGGATTTGACCCCCATGTCATTAGGATTGAGTCACAGCCTGTCACGCTACAAGCTGAAGTTCAGCCCTGACAAGGTGAATATCATCAACATCTGCTGGGTACTTTGACAAGGCATCATAGTCTGTCGTCTTTACACACATGTGTGAGAGCCATGATGCAGCAGTTCACCCAAACACCCACATCCTCAAGTTGACTTACACCAGCCTTTGTGTGTTTACATCCTGTCTCTTGTCTGCTTTGATCGTTCTAGCACAGCTTGCAATTTAGGTTGTGAAAGCTTCACAAGAATTCAAATTTTCCCTCTGGATTCCAATCCTCTTCATTGACGTGCTGGTTTGAACGGCAGGTGGACACAATGATTGTCCAGGCCATTGGGCTGCTGGATGACCTAGATAAGGAGCTCAACACGTATGCCATGCGTGTCAGGGAATGGTATGGCTGGCATTTCCCAGAAATGACTAAGATTGTGGCTGACAACATCAAATACGCAAAAGCGGTATGTTCTTCTTCACTCTTGCTGCATCGAGCTGAGTGGTGTGTGAAACTTGAGTGGTGTGAAACGCCTGCAATGCTTTCATTGTCCACACTGTATGGGTTTCTCGTAGCTGACCTATGTTGCCTATGCCCAGCTGCCTATGTTTTACCTAGATTCATTTTGCAAGTCTCCAGCTGTGTGGTGAATGACTCTGAGCATCAGACTTCCAAGATTCGTGAGTGGATCAGCCTTGCTTTGTCCAGCCAATTCAGTTCAGCTAATGAGGCGCCAGTGACTGAGAACACTTATTCGCGTTCGCTGCGCTGTTGCGATTCTTACCAGTGTTTGGGTGTTGCAGATCAAGATGATGGGCACACGAGAGAATGCTGCAGCTCAGGACTTCTCAGGCATCCCTTTGGAGGAAGAGGAGGAGTCCCACCTGAAGGATGCAGCTGTCATATCCATGGGCACAGAAATCAGTGTGGAGGACATGATGAACATTGAGGCTCTGTGTGATCAGGTGCCGACACTCAACCCAGCTGCAATCCCCCACTTCCTCACAAGGCCCTCTGCACAAGTCATCTGTACTAGCCATTGGATGGAGCATCTCACAATGTAGTCAGCGACATTCGTTTGTTCGTACGGCTTCTTGAACATGAGAAACCCTGTTGTGAGGCTGGTTGCTCAGAATATTGTGTGTTACAAGAATAGTCATACACAGTCACTCAGCATCAAGCCATGACATGCAGGTGATTGCCTTGGCAGAGTACAGGGGCCAGCTGTTTGACTACCTGAAGAGCAGGATGCAAGCCATTGCTCCCAACCTGACAGTGCTGGTGGGTGAGCTGGTGGGGGCCCGCCTCATAGCCCATGCTGGCAGCCTGCTCAACCTGGCCAAGCACCCTGCCAGTACTGTGCAAATCCTGGGAGCAGAGAAGGCACTCTTCAGGTAACCGACAGCTCCCATGTCCTGTCGTCCCCAAATGTCCTCACTCTCGAGATGCCACGGCCATGCTCACTTGCAGGACTTTATTACTCGACTGAGTGACATTACACTCAAAAGTTTAAAAGCATCTGAGTGTACTTTGCCATGAAGCTTGACTCATCCAGATGCTCTGTTTATACAACAATTTGACCAGGTGACAATCAACCCAGATGCTTTTGTTCAAGAGGATGCAAGCAGGTGAAGTTGTTAGGCTCAGCCTGACTGCTGGTACATAGGACCTTCAAACCGATGGTCGCTGTTTTCAGCAGACTGACCAAGCACCATATTGTCATGCTGTCATGTTTGCACATTGCACCTCAAGCATGCTGTTGTATCCACTCAATACACTGCAAGTCGCGCACACACCAACTGGGTGATCTGCGCTTACTCATGATGTCTATGTCATGTTGTGCAGAGCGCTGAAGACAAAGCATGAGACTCCTAAGTACGGTCTCATCTACCATGCATCACTCATTGGGCAGGCAGCCCCGAAGTTCAAGGGCAAAATTTCCCGTGTCCTGGCAGCAAAGTGCTCCCTTTCCATCAGAGTAGACGCCCTTGGAGAGTCTGCAGACGCCACCATTGGTCTGGAAAGCAGGAGCAAGGTACATGCTCCTTTCATCTGAGCTTGCAACTCAGCTGGCCAATACGTAGCTCCATGGGCTTTACTTGGCACGTGTCTCTTAAGCCATCCTGCAGCTGCCTGTGAGTCAGATGCTGTTTTAACTCTGTTCAGTCTGTCTTGTATGATCTTCCTGCATGTGGTCATGTGCTACGCAGCATGCACATCAATCTTATTTCAAACGCCTTTTTGAATGAGCCTGTCAGTCCCTTTCCGGGCTGGCTGGTTTTGAATGGAGGCTACATCAAATGGTGCACTCTCCGGGGACAGGAAGAAACGCAACATGCACTTGTCACCTCGAAAGTTCACCTACATTCATTCTCATCTGCTGTCATGCCTTCTTGTGACCGCTGCTTTGTTACAAGTACTTTGCTACCAACACAAGTGTGATAGCATCACCAAAGCATCTCAAGGCACAGACTGACCCCACCAGCAGCTTCTTCTGTTGCCAGAGCTGCTTGGTATGGCCTTGCCTAGTCGAGCCTTGTCTAGCTTTACATCCCAAAACAGCTGTTTGAGAAAGTGCTGAGTGCAAGTGCTTGACTGGCAGGTTGAGTCAAGGCTACGGCAGCTGGAAGGGAAGCTGCTGGGCAGTGAGTCAGCACAGCCCCGAGGCAAGGCTGAGCCACAGAAGTATGATGCAGGCAGGCAGGGCGCTTCTGGGGCGCTTCCAACGGCCCCTAAGGCCTACAACGCTGATGCTGATGTGGTCATGGAGCCTGCCAAACCTGAAAAGAAGGTAAGCAATGCCCTTGTTGTGTTCTGTTCTTGTGTTGTGTTGTGTTGTGTTGTGTTGTCAACGCCAGCCATGCTGGTGCACCAAAACGATATGCATGCAGACCTTCTAAAAAGCCTTGATCCCATTCCAGTACTCAGAAGCCCAGCCAAGCAGCTTTGCTGCTGCACTGCTGCTGAGACCTTGTGGACAACAATGTTTTATTTGATGGGATGGTGTGTTTCTATGACCCCTGCTGAAATTTACGTCAAGCCTTGCATGGGCATGATGCTGCGTCTCATGCACAGCCTGTTGTGTGCATCTGCTCTGCAGCATCTACATCTTCTCAACACATTGCAACACAGTGAGCTGCAATACGCTCAAGCTGCACTCCAGCTGCATTTCAGCAAGCAATGTTCATGCTCCAGGGATGTTCTGACCAAGGCTATTGTGGTCTTGTTACCCCTTGCTCATCTTACAGTATGTAGTTGCGGTGGTTGTACCTGCAGAGCAAGAAGAGGGCTGCAGAGCCAGAAGCCAATGGCGCGGCAGAGCCTGAGCAGAAGAAGAAGAAAAAGAAGTCAGCGACTGCAGGCGATGCAGACACCGTGGCAGAGACGGCGGACACTCTGGCAGCGCTTGCTGCATCAGATCTGCCTGTTCAGGAGGAGACTAATGGTGCTGAGGCCGTAGACCCTGCCGAGAAGAAGAAAAAGAAGAAGAAGAAGCTTGCTGAGGATCCTGGTGCTGCTGAAGGTGACAATCGATGATCACAGCAGTGTTAAGGATGATGATGTGGTTGCCATGTCACTTGCATGGCGCGATTGCAAATTGGATGCTCAGGCATTGTTGTTTTGAGCAGCAGAAGTAGTCATATCACATCTAAGAGTATGATTAGGTTCTGATCAATGTGCATTTGAGTTTGAGGTCCAGCTTGCATCTGAGCCTAGGGCATGGCCTGATGTTTGCCAATCTCAACTCCTGGTTTGGCAAATGTTTTGCTTGCTAAGTTTCTGGTCGGCACGTGTATCTACTTGCTGCAGAGGCCAAGCCCAAGAAGAAGAAGGCAGAGCGGTACTTTGATGGAGCAGGAGCTGCTGCAGAAGCTGAGGCCCCGCCAGCTGCTGACAAACCCAAGGTGTGATCATATGCCACATGTACCCCATCCAGTGATCTTGTAATTTCTTGCAGCATGTTAGTATGCTCATTATACGGTAGCATCCCCAGCTTTATGGCAAGTGTCTCTTCTCCACTCAAATGATGCATTTGCTCATCTCAGCTGCAATGATTGGCAGTCACAGCTGTGCAGTAGTCAAATGCATCTGCAGCCCCACTGGGCACCTAGCCTGCCCTGCTGTAGTTTCCAGGCTGCAGGCGCTGAGCTTATTTGTGCATGTGGCTTCAGAAAAAGAAGAAGAAGAGCAAGGATTGAGCAAGCAGCTCGCCTGAGCGTTCTATGCACAGGATTTCTGATTAAACACACTGTGGTAGATTCTCTAGCTGGCTGAGGCCCAGTGGGCCGATGATGTTGACCACAAGGTCAAACTAACCTGTACTATTGTAGTGTATTTGGTGTCGGTTGGCAGGATGTGTTTTTTTCCATCAGTCAATATTCGTTGCTGTAAACAGAGTTTTCAGTCTTGTGTCTTTCTAGGCTCTTGTGGTCAAGTCACCGTCTCGTAAATTAAAGATGAGTTGCGTCTAGAGTATGCAAGTTTTAAAGCTTTGTGAGATATTCAAAGCTGGCCACGCCAACTGCAAAGTTCAATCTAGAGCTGCAACGCACAGGTCATGATCTGATGATGTTGTTTAGCGTGTGTGCAATGCAGAGCGTGTTTTGGTTTGTGTTCGATGATGATTGCAACAGGAATTTCTTCGGAGGAGACGAAACGGTGACAGGTTAGCCTAGACCATGGCCTGGACCATGGCTCGCAAGGTCGCGTGATGTTTGTGCCGTCAGTGAGCAATTCGAGCCACCCCACAGTATGTTTGCCTCGGATCCAGTGTTAGGGATTGACCCAGGCTTTGAGAGCGCTTCTGCTGACCTGACTGCATGGAACTTTTTGGAAGCCTTAGACGCTGGCTTCGAGCCGGTGGTGGATGACTTGGCGCTACAGCAGCCTGCGAATCCACACACAACCAATCAAGAGAAAATCAAGGAGAAAAACCGCATAGCTCAGAAACGCTTCAGGCAAAGAAAGAAGGTCTGTTAGTGTCATTGATGCAGGGCCTTGCCTGGACTACTTTAATGCCGTCAACTCATTTTAGCTGGCGCAGGAGCGGTCTGAGACCATAGAGGCTCAGCTAGCTGCAACGACAAGTCAGCTTCATGCTCTGAAGCTGAGGCAAAGACAGCTTGAAGCAAGAAATGATCTGCTGGAGAAAGTTGCTGCTCTGAACAAGCAACAGAGCTTTCAGGACACTGCCTCCGTACCTCCAGGTGCTCCAAGCACTAGACTCAACATATGGCAGGTGTGGCAGCCTTGGTCACAGAGTCTTGCAAGAGATTGAGAGCATTGATGCGCGCTGTAAGCACACCAGCAACAGCAACATGCATTCCTGCATTTATAGATGCTTGGGTGATTGATGACTTGCTTGTGGATGAACAGGCTGAGACAAGAGAGGTCATGTTGAATGCTCTGGAGAAGTCAGGCCTGAGGAGGACACAACAGGGTGAAGCATTAGTGCTGACAGTCCATGACGTTGATCAGGAAATGCAAATCGAAGAGATTGGCATGCTGTCCCTCAAAGCTTTTGCCAAGCTGTACACGGTATGCCCTGTATGTTACATGCCGTTATGTTGTGCCAAACGTAACATGTGTTTTGGCATGTACAGAAAGATTGAACCTGAGTTCTGTAACTGGGGGCTCGACATTGGAAGCAGGGGGACTTAACAGCTAATACTGCAACTCACTATTAAAAACGTAGTCATCACTGCTAGTTTCAGGAGTTGGTGAAGCAGCACTCTGGTGTGATTTATGCAGGCTTTTGCCCGCAAGATGGCGGTGTGTCTCCTGGATGTTTTAGATGATAGTGTAAGCAGCAACCCATCACTTGTCTCCTTGCAACGCTGGAGTCTGGAGTGTTCTGGACTGGCCATCTGCTTTTGTTTAGGCAACCCAGATGCTGTCACACACTTGAATTCCCTCAACATGCAAACTGGAGCGCTTTTTCAGGAGCCTGCACCTGACAACTTTCATGAGGGGTTGTTGGTGAGCAAGATTGCCTTGTGCGTTGGTCGTACTGTTGGTGATCACTTGTTGTACACAGTGCTACACTAAGTACAGTTGGTGATCACTTGTTGTACACAGTGCTACACTGAGTACAGTGCTCACTTTGTATGCAAATGATGCACGCATATGCATGCTGTGGTACATATGCATGCTGTGCGCGGCTGTGGGGCGATAGCCATGCTGGGCAGCTGCAGCTACATGTGTAAACGTCCACCATTTCAGGAGACTCACATCACATCATGGGAAGGTGTCTGCTGATACTCACGTTCTAATTGTAAGCACATTCATGCATGGGCAAACTCATCATCACAACTGCACAGCATGCCTGCATGCACAAAAGGCGAAATGCGTGTGTATGCTGAAAGGAACTTCCTCCACATCCAACCCATCAAAGGAACATAGTTCATGCATTTACAGGCGATTCTCAGGTTCACAGACAGCCAACAGCAAGACATGCTACATCTGAGGCGTCTCTTCTATGGCAAGCTAGGCCAGCTGGCACGAGAGAGGGCCAGCATATTGCAGCAGGTTGATGCAGCTGAGCCCTCTGGTCAGCCCTCTCAGCCAATGCCATTCAACCTGGGTTTCCGGCATACTGCTGACAAGCTCACTGAGACTAAAAAGTTGGCTGATCAGCTATGCGCAAACCGTGCTGAAGAGAGCCGAACATACATGTACTGTGTTGTATGCCTGTATCGCTGCGTAAGTCTCTTGTATACAGTCTTTTCAGCTCTGTTTACCATCCATCGCTGCCATTGCTCGTTGTCAAAGCTCTGTTTTGATGTATGGCTCCCCATGTTAGCTGAGCACAAGCACAACATCGTGTCTTTGTGGTTTCACATGCCTGCACGTTACAGCGCTTGTGTCTGTTCTGTTCCTTGCTGTCTTTTGTATGTCAATTACTGTCAGAAAACACTGGTGAATATGTTACAAGAACCTGTATGCAATGTCGCCGACATTTGCAGATTCAGAGCAGCCTGCAGCATGCAAAGATGCTGGTCCATCCGTTCCCAAGGGCTGCAGACATGAACCAGTTGCTAGATGCTTTAGCACAGCAACATAAGGAGCCTTCCATAGTCAGCTTGTTGGAGCCGTCTGGCGTGGACGACCTACAGCATGCTGCTAACTGGGCAGGAGTTATCCAATGTGTCCAGAGTCTTGACGAAAACAATGTTCATGGGCACACTCCCCTTATCAAAGCTTTGGCTGGAACAGCATAGAGCTTGTGATTATGTCACACTGGCTGTTAATTTTGCCTGTGCTAGCATGCTGGGTGTTCATTGTGCACATGAGGTTGAGGCTCTGCAGACCTGGTCAACAGGTCGTGATGCACATGTGAGGAGATGCGAAGGTACAGGTCTCAGTGTCAGATGCAAAGGCTGTACATTATATGCTTGTGCTGTCTTACAGTATATTCTTGAGCTCTTAAATATACCAGTATCTACAGGATTTGTGAAGTCCTTCAAGTTGGACCATGAACACTGGTGTGCAGCATGCAGACAGTCAATAACCACCACTCACAGAATGCATCTGCTTGTGTGAAATACAGTCAGCTTTAAGACGCCTATACTGCTGCCTATATATAGTTGCCTAGTGCTTGATGCACAAACTTTGATTCACTTCCAATGAAGGCGAAACGGCGGGTTTTCAAACGAGTATTTGTGAGCCGAGCTATGAAAGCGATTTCTCATGCAGGTATTGTACCTCGCATCAGTCATCACTGTGTGCTACTTGCTTCAGGCGCATTATGTTTGCCCCGGGTCCTGTCGACGAGCTCGTTGCGGGCACCGACAGCAGTCCTGGCGACTCAACGAACTGGGACTTCTTACCAGGTCTGGAATTAGATTTGGGCCCAGACATCCTGTCGCTGCCAGCCTTGAGGCCACAGCCCACAAGTAATGAGCGGTTGAAAGAAAAGAATCGTAAGGCGCAGCAGCGGGCTAGACAAAAAAAGAAGGTTGGTGGAGTCTCTTATGCAGGATCACCTGTGGTTTAGACTAAAAGTGCTTTCTGATGTGCTGCATCTCTCAGGAACGTGCTCAAACCATAGAAGCTCAGCTTGCTGAAACAGCTAAGCAACTTCACGACTTGAAGTTGAGACAAGGGCAGCTTGAAGCACGAAACCACCTGCTAGAGCTTGCTGCTTCAAACAAGCGGAGTGGCTTACCAGCTTTTCCAGCGCAGGCTGAAACGCAGGTACAGCAATGATGCAAGCGCATTCACTGGGTGATGCATATGTTCAGATGCGGCTTTTGGCCTGCAGACTGAGATTTGCAGCGCTACAACCTGTGCTTGGTTGACCGGCTCACTTGTCTCTGCCATCCTGCAGACAGAGTTCACAGACGTCGGTTTGAGGATCTTAGAAAGGACTGGGCTCGTCCTCAAAGAGCAGGGCTCTGTGCTGGTGCTGACAGTGCATGACCAGGAAGAAGAAGTAAAAGTGGAAGACATCCGTGGCATGTCCCCCGCACATATTGCCAAGCTATACACGGTGAGCATACAGTTTGCACCTAAGCACGCACATTGTGCATGCAGTGGCCATTTCAGGCTCAGTCATGCCATCGTCCAAAGCACACCCTGTTGCTATAACTTTTGCGCAGGCTCAAGATTCAAAACATAATGTCTGCTTTTTCGCAGCTTCAACCCATGTTGGGCAGGGCATTAAAGAATGTTGCAGCGTTGACAACCAACTGCTTGCAGGCATATGTGCGCAAGCAGGCACAATGCCTTTTACACATTGAAGCCGACAGCGGGAATGACAGTCCAGCGCTGACTCAGCTGTGCCGCTGGACCATGGAAGTCACGGCAATCCTCATCTGCTTTGGTTTTGGCAATGCCAAAAATCTGGAGGTTCTGCACTCACTCAACATGGCAGATGGAAGCTTGTCTCATGAAGCCCCGCCAGACAATGCAAATGAAAGTCTGCTGGTAAGACAGGACTCCAATTGTCTTGCATTGATAAAGCGCCATTCGCTGTTTTGCATCTACTCATGTGTGTGCTGATATATGCTGGCAGGACATCAGCGTATTTGCCTTTGACATTTGCTTAGCTCAGTGCTTAGTCTGCGTTTTTGTAGACTGTAAGCAGCTGTAGGTTGCTTGTTGTGGGCTGCTGCATCTGTCATTTAGTCCCTGCTGTTGCAACCTAGCATTTATGTAGCAATGCTGGAAGACTTTTGTAATGCATGCAACAGTCCCTCTGCAGACATGCTATGCAAAGCATGTATGTACGATAACATTGCCTAGATGCACACAGTAGATGCATGTGTTCAATGCAGGCAACACTGCAACTGACAGATGCTCAGCAGCAAGACATGCTGCATCTCAGACGCTGCCTGTACAGCAAGGTAGGTCAGCTGTCAAGAGAGAGAGATGCGATAATGAGTTCAACGCCAGCTGCTGCCCAGCCCACTCATTCCCAGCCTTTTCAGCTGGACTTCAAGCATACAGCTGACAAGCTTGCTGAGACAAAAGAGTGGGCTGACGCGCTGTGTACCAACCGTGCCAATGAGTCTCGGGCCTTTGTGTATGCCAAAATCTGTCTTTCGCACGGGGTAAGCCTTACTATCATGTTACATTCTGTTGAGCCTGCCTATGTCATGGCAGGAAATTACTGGTCATTTACAGTCAGCACGGTCACCCTCGCACCTTGTAGGCACTCTGTTCCTTATGCGTGAAATGATCAGCAAACAAGTGCTCACTTGAATGTTATGTTCGTTTTATCGTCTTGGTTTTACTGGGTCGTACTGATGTGCAGATCCTGACTAGCATACAGTCTGCTTTGACTATGGTACATCAGTATCCTCGAGGGGCAGATTCAAAAGTGATGCTGGAGGTCTTAGCACAGCAGCTCGAAGAGCCGAGCGTACAAAGGCTGTCTGAACCATGTGAAGTGAATGACCTGCAGCATGCTGCAGATTGGCAGGGGATTGTTCAGTATGTCAACAGTCTTGATGCCAGTTCTTTGCATGGCCACACCCCCCTTCTCAAGGGCTCAGCACAGCTTGACATACCAGGTGCATGAAGGTGCCCTATTACTCTCATGATCTGGCATGCTGGTGCATGTATATTGGTGTATTTGTGTACTATTACAATTGTTTTGCTGCAAATGCTGTCAGTTTAGCTCATGGAGCAGGCCTTATGATCGAAAATTGATTCAACGCTCTGGCCTACAGTGGTGCTTGACTCCTGGTATGCTGCTTAAGTGACCTCTGACGCTGTACATTGCATCTGCCAGTGCATGAGGCTCAGACAGGCAGACAAGACAGATGCAGTGCTTGCAATAACCCACGTGACCTTTGTGGTTGAACTGATCAGTTCATGAATTATTCTATTCTCAGAAGCCCTGTCAGGAGATATTCTTGCATAATGATACCTGACAGCGGAGCACACAAAATGTCGGACCTCTGACATGATCACAGTATGGTGCCAGTGGCACATACACTCATCGTGCAAGCTCCTGATGTTTCTCTTAACTCAGTTAATCAATTGACACACTGAGCAGATATGATTGTACACATGTGCTGTAAGTTTCCAACTTTCTCTGCAAGCCATGTATCTCACCAGGCTCTGCAGATCATTCCTGGGAACATGTGTTTGAAATCCGATCTGTCAGACTGGCGTTTGGACTCAGCTGAAGTCATAAACCAACACTCAGCACAGTAAGAGGATTTTAGAGTGACTAGGGGAGAGGCCGCGCTCCTATCCAACCTTTCTGCAACCTTCATGGCCATCCGATCGTTCAGCTTATCTTGATCATGAATATAGAGTTGTAAGAAAGTGGGTCGCATGCCCTCAGGCATCCTGTCCAAACCAATCATATGGTATGCACGATGCCCAATACAAAAATTGTGTATACCTCCATATCTGGCATTCAGGTTGTCCACACCTGCAGTCATAGGCATGCATGTTCTTGTAGTAAATATAACACCAGATGAAGTCCCCATGCTATACACCAAGAGCTATGAGCATAATAAGACCAAATCTTGATGATACCAAATGCTCAGAACTATCAAAGGAGCCTACCTGTGGATGCCATGGCAAAGGAAGCATTGTACTTGCGAGTGAGTCTCAAGAAAGATGTGGAGACAGATGTGTCACCCTGCAACAAAGCTTTGAGAGCAGGAGGAGTGG
>JAABUP010001118.1_pt1 | contig 57009 bp, 60 predicted proteins | sample 5559201 | NCBI WGS metagenome assembly JAABUP01 (sample SAMN10711887, study PRJNA513373) | rock metagenome | isolation source: Antarctica rocks | place: Antarctica | reverse complement strand
AGCGCTCCCGTCACATCCACCGGTTCGCCGACGTCCTCGAGGCCGCGGCCGACCGGCTGCTGCCCTCGATCGTCAACGAGGTCGGCACACCGGTCGCTCTCGCGGAGTACCTCCAGGTCAAGATGGCTGTTCAGGAGCACCTGCGCTGGGCGGCTGAGGCGGCCAAGATCGACCGGACCATCCATCTGGGCGGTTACGACAAGCCACACCCGACGATGAGCGACGTCGTCCACGAACCGGTTGGCGTCGTCGCCGCGATCACCGGCTACAACTACCCGCTCAACCTCGCGGTCTTCAAGTTCGGTGCGGCACTCGCGGCCGGGTGCACGGTCGTCCTGCTGCCGTCGCCGCGGACGCCACTGACGACCCTGCTGCTCGGTGACCTGATCCAGGAGGCCGGCCTGCCGCCCGGCGTTATGAACGTCGTCATCGGCGGCGTCGACGTCGGCGAGCGGCTCTCGACGCACCGCGGTGTCGACCGCGTCTCCTTCACCGGCTCGGACGCGGTCGGGGCCAAGATCATGGCCCAGGCCGCCCAGAACATCGTCGGCGTCACGCTGGAGCTCGGCGGCAAGTCCGCGAGCCTGGTGATGCCGGATGTCGACGTGCGTGACATCGCCGTCGACATGCACCTGCGCTGGTCGCGCAATGGCGGCCAGGGCTGTGCGGCGCTGGCCCGGTTGCTCGTGCACGAGGCGAAGTACGACGAGTTCCTCGAGGCCGGCGCTGCCGCCTTCGACCAGATGGTCGTCGGCGACCCGTGGGACCCGGCGACGAACGTCGGACCGATGATCCGCCCCGAACACAAGGCCAGGGTGCTGGGCTTTGTCGACGAGGCCGTCGAGAGCGGCGGGCGCAAGCTCCTCGAAGTCACGAGACCCCTGCCGGCACAAGGCTGGTTCGTCAACCCGGTGCTGCTCGGTAACCTGCCCCACGACGCCCGGGCGGTCCAGCAGGAGATCTTCGGACCGGTCGCCGTCATCCTCCCCTTCAGGGACACCGACGACGCGATCCGCCTCGCCAACGACACGGCATACGGGCTGGCCGCCAACGTCTGGTGCAACGACCCGGTCGAGGCGCGCCGCATCGCCGGTCAGATCCGGGCCGGCACGGTCTGGGTCAACGGGGGTGGGGCGATGCGCGCGGATGCGCCGTTCGGCGGCTACGGCCGGTCCGGCGTCGGCCGCGAGCTGGGGGAGTGGGGGATGCGCGAGTTCCTCGAGGTGAAGCACATCCAGTGGCGGGTCTGATGGCGGAGCAGGAGCAGGCCGACCGGGCCAAGGGACCGCTCGCCGGAGTGCGGGTGCTCGAGCTCGGGACGATGTATGCCGCACCAACGTGTGGCCGGATGCTGCGCGACTTCGGGGCCGACGTCGTCAAGGTCGAGGACCCCGGGTCGGGCGACTACGCCCGGCAGTGGACGCCCATGAAGAACGGACAGTCCTTCGGGTTTGCCCGGCTCAACTCGGGCAAGCGGTCCGTCGCCCTGGACCTGCGCAAGGATGCCGACAGAGACACGGTGCGCCGGCTGGCGGCTACGGTGGACGTCGTCATCGAGAGCTTCCGGCCCGGCCGGATGGACGGGTGGGGGATGGGTTACGACGCCCTGTCCGGCGAGAGTCCCCGACTGGTGATGACGAGCGTCAGCGGGTTCGGTCAGTACGGCCCGAACAGCGGGAAGCCGGGCTTCGGCACGGTCGCCGAGACGGGCAGCGGCTTCGCCTACATCAACGGATGGCCGGATAGCCCGCCGACGTCACCGCCCTTCGGCTTCGCCGACTCGATCGCCGGGATCTCGGCGGCGATGGGCACGGCGATGGCGCTCTTCCGTCGGGAGCGGACCGGCGTGGGTGACCACGTCGATGTTGCGCTCTACGAGCCACTGATGTTCATCGTGGGCGACATGATCATGAACTACACCGGCACGGGTTTCGTCCAGGGCCGTGTCGGCAACGGCACCGGGTCAGCCTCACCGCGGGGGATCTACCAGACGAAGGACGGCACGTGGCTCTCGATCGCCGCGTCGAACCAGGGAATCGCCAAGCGGCTCTTCGCGGCGATGGGGCGGGCAGAGCTGATCGAGGACCCCCGCTACGCCACCAATAAGGTCCGGATGCAGCACAACGACGAGCTGCAGGCCGTGGTCAGCGGCTGGGTCGCCGAGCGCCCGCGGGCGGAGGTGCTGAAGGTCCTCGACGACCATGAGGTGGTCTGCAGCCAGGTCAACGACGCCAGCGACATCGTCGAGGACGCGCACTACCGGCTGAGGACGCTCGTGGAGCTGACCGGGTCACCGGCGTTGGGGCACGTCCTCACGCCCGGACCGGTGCTCCACGTCGAGGGCTACCCCGGCCCGGCCTACGACGGCGTCCCGGCCGTAGGTCAGCACACCGACGAGGTCCTGGCGGAGCTGCTCGGCCGAGGTGTGGTCCGGGGCGGCGGAGGTGCCACTGCCGTCAGGGCTGACCGCCGTCCACGGTGAGGATGGACCCGGTGGTGTAGGTCGACAGGTCGCTGGCGAGATATAGGGCGGCCCCGACGATCTCGTGTGGTTGACCTCCGCGACGCATCGCAAAGCCCTGCGCGCGGACCTCGAAGGCCGCCCTGTCCCAAGCCTTGCTGACGTCGGTGAGGAAGGTGCCGGCCATGATCGCATTCACCCGCACCGATGGCCCGAAGGTGTGGGCGAGCCCAACCGTGAGGGCGTTGAGCCCGGCCTTCGCCGCGGCATACGGGAGGATGTGCGGCTTGGGGTGCACCGCACCAGTGCTGGAGATGTTGATGATCGAGCCGCCCGAGCCTGCGGCCATCCGGGTCCCGATGAGCGCCGAGAGCCGAAACGGCCCCTTGAGGTTGACGGCGATGACCTTGTCGAAGAGATCCTCGGTGACCGACTCCACGGAGTCGTAAACCGGCGACATCCCGGCGTTGTTGACCAGGACGTCCACCGAGCCCAGCTCGCCGTAGGCCCGCTCGACCAGTGCCTCGAGAGTGTCCCACCGGCCGACGTGAGCACCGACACCGAGGGCGCGGCATCCGGTCTGCGCGGTCAGCTCGGCCGCGAACGCGGCGCAGGCGTCCTCGTGGCGGCTCGCGATGACCAGGTCCGCCCCGGATCGGGCGAACCCGAGCGCCATCTCACGGCCGAGCCCGCGGTTGCCGCCGGTGACGAGCGCCACCTTCCCGGTGAGGTCGAAACCATATGCCGGACCGGCTCGGTCGTCGCTGACGGGCATCGACACTCCCTGGGCTCGGGGGACGGGTCACCTCTTGACGTACTGGAATCTATCACTATGGTAATCATAGTTAGATGATCGTCGGTCAGCAGGCCATCCGCGCCGAATGGGGGATCCCTTGTCTGGTTTCGAACTCACGCCGGAGCAGGTCTCGCTGCGCGAGCTGGCATCGGACGTCGCGCGGGAAGTCTACGCGCCGAGGGCTGCACAGTGGGAGCTCGAGCGGACTCCGCTGCCCGACGAGGAGGTGCGACGGCTTGCCGACCTCGGCTTCCTCGGCATGGTGCTGCCGGAGGAGTACGGCGGCCACGGGGGCACCCTCCTCGATGCGCTCATCGTCCAGGAGGAGCTGGCCAAGGAGTGCCGTCCGGCCGCCTTCCAGGTCTTCGAGGCCAACGTCGGACCCGCTCGGGTCGTGGAGTTCTTCGGGACCGAGCAGCAGAAGAAGGACGTGCTCCCGAAGGTAACCAGCGGCGAGATCACCATGGCCATCGGCATCTCGGAGCCGGAGGCGGGGTCCGCGGCGACCGACATGCGCACCCGGGCCCGGCTCGACGGCGACGAGTACGTCATCAACGGCAGCAAGCGGTGGATCTCCAACGGCGGCCACGCAAACGAGTATCTCGTCTACTGCCGGCTCAGTGACGCGCTGGGGGCCAAGGCCATCGGGGCCATCCGGGTCGCCAAGGGCACGCCGGGGCTGTCCTTCGGCGCTCCAGAGAAGCTCATGGGCTTCCGCGGCATCCCCAGCGCCGACCTCTACTTCGACGACGTGCGCGTCCCGGCCGACAACCTCATCATCGCTGCAGGCGGCTTCAAGAAGCTCTTCGGCGTCTTCTCGATCGAGCGCCTCGGCAACGCGACGATGAGCCTGGCCATCGGTCAGGCGTCGCTGGACCGGACCAAGGTCTACGTCCAGGAGCGTCAGCAGTTCGGGCGGCCCCTCATCGACTTCCAGAACGTCCAGCTCATCGTCGCCGACATGGCCACACAGGTCGAAGCCGCGCGCTTGCTCGTCTACCGTGCCGCGATGAACGCGGGCAACGGGCTGCCGGTGCCCTTCGAGGTCTCCGTGGCCAAGTGCTTCGCCAACGAGATGGGCAAGCGCGTCTCCGACCTCGCCATGCAGCTGCACGGGGGCAACGGCTACAGCGAGGAGTTCGGCATCGAGCGACTCCACCGGGACGCCCACGGCTGGGCGATCGCCGGTGGGACGCCGTCGATCCAGCGGATGCGGATCGCGTCGGAGATCTTCGGTCGCTCCTTCAGCCAGCGCCTTCCGGAGGCCGTGCAGTGACGACCGGGGAGGCGGCGTTCGAGCTCCCCCAGCAGTACCTCGACCTCCAGCAGGAGGCCCGAGCTCTGGCCGCCTCGTGCGCGGACATTGCGGCCCGGGCAGACGAGGCGGACCGGTTCGACCCCGACATCCGTGCGCGGCTGGCCGCCTCCGGACTCGTCGCGGTGGTCGTCGCCGCGAGCTACGGCGGCCGGTTCCCGGCGGTTGACTCGTTGGCCGTCACGGTGGTGCGCGAGGCGCTTGCCTTCGAAAGCGCCCACCTCGACTCGATGTTCGCCATGCAGGGGATCGGCAGCTACGTCGTGTCGCACCACGGCTGCGACGCGGTGCGCGACACCTGGTTGCCCAAGGTCGCCAGCCTCGACGCCATCGGTGCCCTCGCTCTCACCGAGCCTGGTGTCGGCTCGGACCTGCGGGCGGTCACCACGACTGCCGTCCTCGATGGCCACGAGATCGTCCTCAACGGGCACAAGTCCTTCATCACCAACGCCGGCGACGCGGACTTCTACAGCGTCCTCGCGCAAGAGGGGGACGGCCACTCACTGGTCCTCGTACCTGCCACGAGCCCCGGGGTGTCGGTCACCGCACCGCATCAGATCATCGCTCCGCACGTGCTCGGCGACGTGGTTCTCGAGGACGTCCGCGTCCCGGTCGACCACCGTCTCGGTGAGCCCGGGAAGGGCTTCGCCCTGATGCTCTCCACGCTGGCGACCTTCCGCGTCTCTGTCGCGGGTGCGGCGGTCGGCGTCGCGCAGGCAGCCCTCGAGGAGGCGCTGACACACACGATGGGCCGTCAGCAGTTCGGCGTGCCGCTGGTCCGGCTGGGGTCGGTCCCCGGCTCGCTGGCCACCTGCTGGGTCGAGATCGAGATGGCCCGGGCCTTGACCTACCGGGCGGCGGCGGCCGCCGCGCGCGACCCTCTCGGGGCGCTGCATCTCTCCTCCATGGCCAAGGTCGGCGCGACCGAGGCTGCGGGTCGGGTCGTCGACCGCTGCGTGCAGGCCATGGGCCGGTTCGGGCTCGTCCGGGGCAGCAAGATCGAGCGGCTCTACCGTGAGGCACGCCCCATGCGGGTCTACGAGGGGTCAACCGAGGTCATCCTGGACTCCCTGGCCAAGAAGCTCGTCAAGGACCGCACCGCCAGGACCGGCACTGACGAGACCCGCCCCGACGAGACCCGCCCCGACGAGCCCCGTACCACCCAGGCCCGTACCACCCAGGCCCGTACCACCCAGGCCCCTTCGTGATCATCGACTGCCACGCCCATCTCTGGCCCGACCACATCGCGGCGGCGGTCCTCTCGTCGCGTCCCGCCGGGCTCGACCCGCGCTTCGACGGCACCCTTGCGGGCCTCCTGGACACGATGGATGCTGCGGGCATCGACATGGCCCTTGCTCTGGGCGTCGCCGCCAAGGCGTCGACGGTCGCCCGGACGAACCAGTTCATCGGGTCGGTGCCCCGCGAGCGCCTCGTCCCCTTCGGCACCGTGCACCCGGACCTCTCCGACGAGGAGAACCTCACCACCTTGCGCGACAACGGCATACGAGGGGTCAAGCTCCACCCGCTGTTCCAGTCGCTGTCGCTCGGCGATGCCCGGGTCGTCGAGCTGCTCGGCGCGCTGGCCGAGGAAGGGATCGTCGTCGTCACGCACGCCGGCGCCGGTGGCGACGACGCGGCCAACGACCGCGGGGCACCGAAGCTGCTGCGCCGGCTCGTCGACAGCGTTCCCCGGCTGCAGCTGATCGCCTGCCACTACGGGGGCTATCACCGTCTTGACGAGGCCGAGGAGCAGGTCATCGGTGGTCCACTCACGCTCGAGACGTCATGGCCTCCCACGATGGCCCTGCTGGAGCCCGGGCGGGTCGTCGCGCTGATCCGCCGCCATGGCGCGGACCGCGTCGTCTTCGGCTCGGACTGGCCGATGGCGGACCCGGCCGCCGAAATCGCGGCCATCCGCGCGCTCAGGCTGACGGCCGACGAGGAGGCAGCGATCCTCGGCGGAAACCTGGCCCGAATCCTCGGGCTGTCATGACCGAGCCCACCACGGAAGCGCCGCCGACCCCGCGGACCGTGCGGCTCGGCGCCGGCATGGCGTTCTGGGGCGACAGCGTGCTCCCGGCGATCGAGATGGTGGAACGGGGCCACATCGACTACCTGTGCTGCGACCACCTCGCCGAGCTGACCATGTCGATCCTCGCCAAACAGCGTGCGACGAACCCCGAGCGCGGCTACACCCCGGACGTCGTCGACCTGCTGCGAGGGGCGCTGCCGGGCTGCGTCGAGAAGGGCATCAAGGTCGTCACGAACGCCGGCGGCGCGAACCCGAGGGCTGCGGCCAGAGCGGTCCAGATTCTCTGCCGCGAGCTGGGTCTCGAGGACGTCCGGATCGCGGTCGTCGCGGGCGACGACATCGAGCGCGACATCGACGAGCTCTCTGATGCGGGAGTGTCGTTCCGCAACCTCGACACCGGCGCCGAGCTGGACACGGTCCGCGACCGGCTCACCCACGCCGCCGTCTACACCGGCTGCGAGGGGATCGTCGAGGCGCTCGGACGTGGCGCAGATGTCGTCATCTGCGGCAGGGTCACCGACATCGCGCTCTACCTCGGTCCCTTGGTCCACGAGTTCGGCTGGGCTGCGGACGACTGGCCGCGTCTCGGCATGGCCACGGTGGTCGCTCACGCCATCGAGTGCGGTGGACAGGCGACCGGCGGCCTGTATGCTGGGGGCTGGGCCGATATCGACGGTCTCGAGACGCTGGGCTATCCCATCGCGGAGGTCAGCGAGGACGCCACGGCGGTCCTCACCAAGACACCGGGTTCCGGGGGAGCGGTGACCGTCGGCACGGTCAGCGAGCAGCTCGTCTACGAGATCCTCGACCCGGGCAGCTATCTCACCGCCGACGTCACGGCCGACTTCACCGGTGTGCGCCTGGAGGAGGTCGGGCCCGACCGGGTGCGGATCACCGGCGGCACCGGCAGGCCGCGCCCGGAGACGCTGAAGGTCAACATGGGCTACCGCGCGGGCTTCGTCGGCGAGGCGCAGTTCACCTACACCTGGCCGGACGCCTACGCCAAGGCCCAGCGAGGGTTGGCGTTCCTCAAGGCGCGCCTCGAGCGGGCCGGGTTCGTGCACTCGGCCGAGCACGTCGAGTACGTCGGCCACACCTCGATGTGGGGCTCGCGGGTCCCCGAGCCCGACGACCCGGACCTGCTGGAGATCGTCGTCCGGTATGCCGCGCGGTGTCCGGACGCGACCGAGGCCCGGAAGGTGTTCACCGAGAGCGTCCCCCTTTACAACAACGGCCCCGCCGGTGTCGCCGGGGTGGGGACCCGCCCACCCCTGAAGGAGCTCTACGCGATCTGGCCCTGCCTCATCCCGCGCGAGCACGTCACCCAGTCGGTCGAGATGGTGGAGCACGATGGTGGAGGCGTTCGGTGAGGGTCGCGGACATCGCCCACGGCCGGTCCGGCGACAAGGGCGACACCTGCAATGTGGGCATCGTCGCGTACGACGACGAGGGCTACCAGACCCTGTGCGATTTACTCAGCGAGGAACGCGTCGCAGAGCACTACGGTGACCTCGTGCGCGGCACCGTTACGCGGTACGAGCTGCCCGGCATCCGCGCGCTGAACTTCGTCCTCACCGGCGCGCTGGACGGCGGCGGCACGATGTCGCTGCGCTCTGACCACCTCGGCAAGGTCATGTATGCGTGGCTGCTGCGGATGGACCTGCCGTGAGCGCGAGCGCCGACCCGGTGCTCGTCACGCGCCGAGGAAGCATGGCCGTGTTGACCCTGAACCGGCCCGACGCACGAAACGCCCTCGACCGTGAGCTGTCCGAAGCCCTGCTGGCCGAGTTCCGCACGGCCATGGGAGACGAGCGTGTGCGGTCGGTGGCGATCGCCGCCCAGGGCACGGCATTCTCCGCCGGCGGCGACCTGCGGCAGATGGGCCGGCTGGCCGGGTCACCCGCCGCCACGGCATACGGCTGGCCGGGCCCGGTCGTCGAGCTGCACCAGCTCGCCCTCGAGGCAGCCAAGCCCACCATCGCCCTCGTCGACGGACCCGCCTACGCCGGAGGGATGGGCGTGGCAGGCCTGTGCGATGTCGTTCTGGCGACGCCCAAGGCGAGCTTCGCCCTGCCGGAGGTGCGCGTCGGGCTCTTTCCGATGATCATCGTGGCCCACCTCGCGCGGTCGCTGCCTCGCAAGGTCATGCTCGAGATGATGCTCACCGGCCAGCCGCTCAGCGTCGAGGACGCGCACCGGGTCGGCTTCGTCAACCGGCTCTGCGCCGACGGCCACGAGCTGCTCGAGCAGGCCGACCGGTATGCCGGGTGGTTCGCCGAGGCCGCGCCGGACGCCGTCCGCCTCGGTCGCCGCGCGTTCACGCTGCTCGCCGACCTGCCCGCGCGCCAGGCTCTCGACGCGGCGCAGTTCCTCAACCTCGCGTTCTTCCTCGGTGAGGAGCTCCCCGAGGGTGCGAGCGCCTTCCTCGGCAAGCGCCCACCGGCCTGGGCGGCCGAGCCAACGGCACGGAAGCGAGGTCTCAGTGGCTGAGGCCTACCTGGTGGATGCGGTGCGGACCCCGGTCGGCAAGCGTGGGGGCGGCCTGTCCGGCATTCACCCCACGGATCTCGGTGCGGTCGTCATCGAGGCGCTCGTGGCCCGAACCGGCATCGACCCCGTCCTCGTCGACGACGTCATCTGGGGCTGCGTCGGGCAGATGGGTCCCCAGGCCTCGAATGTCGGGCGAATCACCGCCCTCTCCGCGGGACTGCCCGAGTCCGTGCCGGGCACGACGATCGACCGTCAGTGCGGGTCGTCGCAGCAGGCCGTGCACTTCGCGTCCCAGGCGGTCCTCTCCGGCACGGCCGACCTCGTCGTCGCCGGCGGGGTCGAGGTGATGAGCCAGGTGCCGATCGCCTCCCCGACGACGATCGGGCTCACGTCGGGGATGGCCCACCCCCGCGGTGGGAAGCGGTGGGCGGCCCGGTTCGGCGACGAGGAGATCTCGCAGTTCCGTGGGGCGGAGCTCATCGCGCAGAAGTGGGACGTCCAACGGGACCGGATGGAGCAGTTCGCCTACGAGAGCCACCAGCGGGCGCTCGCCGCGACCGAGGCGGGCCTCTTCGAGGACGAGATCGTTCCCACCGGGGGCGTCTCTCGCGATGAGGGGCCCCGCCCGGGCACGACGGTGGAAGCAATGGCTGGCCTGCTGCCGATCTCCGACGGCGGCCGGCTCACCGCCGCTCTGGCCAGTCAGATCTCGGACGGTGCTGCCGCCATTCTCGTCGCGTCAGCCCGGGCGGTGCGGGAGCACGGCCTGACGCCGATCGCCCGCGTGCACTCTATGGCGGTGGTGGGATCCGACCCGGTGCTGATGCTCACCGGACCGATCCCGGCCACGGACGCGCTGCTGCGCCGCTCGGGTCTCGAGCTCGGCGACATCGGAACCTTCGAGGTCAACGAGGCGTTCGCGTCGGTCGTGCTCGCGTGGGCCGCCGAGACCGGCGCAGACCTGGCCCGGACCAACCCCCAAGGTGGGGCCATCGCGTTGGGGCACCCGCTCGGCGCCACCGGCGCCCGGCTGATGACGACGTTGCTGCACCGGATGCGGCGCGATGGCACGCGGTACGGCGTGCAGACGATGTGCGAGGGCGGCGGGATGGCCAACGGGACGTTGCTCGAGCTGGTCTGAGCCTCGGACGTGGGTTGGCGGTCTGTGTCTCACCTGACTCGACGCTGACCTGAGCGCTGTTGACACGCCCGCCGCGGTCGCCTAATTTAGTGATAACCATGCGAATAGTTTGGACGTAAGACGACCAAGGTCGCGAGGGATCGGTGGTGCAGATGATATCCGGGAACGGCCTCGTGAACGCCACGGCGGACGCCCGGGACGCGGAGATGACCGCGTTTTTCAGCGCCGACCCGCAGGCCATCGCGTGGCCCTACCCCATGTACGAGCGGTGGCGGGCCGGATCGGGAGTGGTCCGCTGGGTCGGCGGTCCCGCGACCCTGGTGACGCACTACCAGGACGTCAAGGCGGTGATGGCAGGCAGCTACCCGATCAGCCAGAATGCTTACCGGTTCGGTGAGCTCGCCGAGGCGACGATGAGCCGGCTGCCTATGGAGCAGCACGACATGTTCTTCAAGGTGCTCGACTTCGAGGGTCTCTTCATGAGCCGCCAGGACGCAACGGGGCACGCCCGGTTGCGGCGGATCTCCGCGCGGGCGTTCACGGCTCGGCGGATCGAGATGCTGCGCGCGTCCATCCAGCAGCATGTCGACGACCTCATCGACGACATGCTCGTAGGGCCCGACCCCGACATCAAGACCGACCTGGCCAACAAGCTCCCGGTGCGGGTCATCGTCGACCTCATCGGCGTCCCCCAGTCGGACCGCGAGATGATCTGGGAGTGGTCCGAGGCCATCGGAGCGCTGTTCAGCCTGGGTGAGACCACGCTGCGCCGGGCCGACGACGCCATCGACGCGTTCCGCGCCTACGTCGGCGAGATGGTCGACTGCCTCCGGGAGACCGGCGAGGGGCCGGACCTCGCCCGACTGCTGCTCGAGCACCGCGACAACGAGGCGATGACCGAGGACGAGCTCGTCGCGATGTACCTCCTCATCCTCTTCGGTGGCAGCGAGACGACGACGAACCTCCTCGGCAACGGCTTCCTCGCCCTGCAGCGGGACCGCGACCAGTGGGACCTGCTGGTGCAGGATCCCGGCCTCGTGCGTGGGGCGGTCGAGGAGCTGATCCGCTACGACTCCCCGCACCACTATCTGCCCCGGGTCGTCGACGAGGACTTCCGTCTCCACGACGTCGAGCTCAAGGCGGGTCAGACGGTGATCGTCGTCATGGGTGCCGCCAACCGGGACTCCGCGCAGTTCCATGACCCGGACCGGCTGGATGTCCGCCGTCCCAACAAGGCCGACCACCTCTCCTTCGCCTTTGGGGCGCACTACTGCCTCGGCGCAGCCTTGGCCCGGCTCGAGGGGGAGATCGCCTTCGCCACGTTGACTCGCCGCTTTCCAGGAGCGCGGCTGCTCACCGACTCCATGACCTACGGGGGCAGCGCGATGCTCCGGGCGGTCCAGTCGCTGCCAACCGACCTCGGTGCCGACAGGGCGGCGGCAGGGGCGCCGTGACCGGCCCGGCATACCGGTTCGCCGACCAACCTTTCCTGAGCGCCGCGCTGCGTGACCGAGTCGCCTTGCGGCACAGGGGCGTCGAGGTGACCTTCGCCGAGCTCGCCGAGCGCGCAGGACGGTATGCCGGGGGAGTCGCCGCCTCGGGTCTGGCGCCGGGTGAGCCGGTGCTCGTCGCGCTCCCCAGCTCGCCGCACCTCTTCGTGGTCCTCATCGACTCCACGCGGGGCTGCCTGGCGGGCGACAAGCGACCGACCCGTGTTCACGTCGTCGACGAGCTGCCCTGGGACCCCTCGGGCAAGGTCGTCAGGAGGCTGGTCCGGGAGCGCCTCGCTGCCGGAGCCGAGGCAGGAGGAGAGCGCTGATGGCGTCACCGACCGTCCGGATCCTGGGGTTCGTCAACCACATCGCGCCGGTGCCCGGCATCGAGGCCGCCATCGCGCAGGCCATCGACTGGGGCGTCGACGTTATCGTCGCCCAAGGGACCGGAAGTGACTGGGGCCCCTACTGGCTGGGGTCGGGGGAGCAGGTGGCGGCGAACCAGGCGGCGAACGTCGAGCCCTACGTCCGCGCGGCGGTCGAGCACGGCATACCGTTCGTCTTCTCGTTCGGGATCGCCGGAGCCGACCCGCACCTAGACACCTGCCTGGCTGCCTTCGACGGCCTCTGCGCCCGCAACGGCTGGGCACTCGACATTGGCGTCATCCGGTCGGAGGTCGGCCGCGAACGGTTGCTTGCGGCCGTTGCGGCTGGCCCGCCCGTCGTTCCCGCGGGAGCCGGCGCGCAGCTCTCGCCGCGGCTCACCGCGCAGGACGTCGAGGCGGCCGAGCGGGTGGTCGCCCTCATTGGTCCGGAACCGGTGATGGCGGCGTTGGCGCATGGGGTCGACGGCGTGATCACCGGCCGGGCGCTCGACATCGGGCTGTTCATGGCCCTGCCGATGCTGCGCAGCATCCCGACCGCGGTCGCCGCACACGCGGGCAAGCTGCTGGAGTGCGGTGGTCTCGCCCTCGAGCCCGGCGACTCCGGCCGGTGCATCTGGGCTAGCCTCGATGAAACCGGGTTCGAGGTGCGCTCACCGGACCCCGACGTGCGGGCCACGATCCGCTCGCTGGTGTCACACACCTTCTATGAGCGCTCCCACCCCACGCAGGAGGACAACCCGGGAGGGCGGCTCGATCTCGCGGGCGCCACCTACGAGGAAACGCCGACCGGGATCCGTTGTGAGGGAGCGCAATGGGTCGAGGCGCCCTACACGGTGCTCCTCGAAGGCGCCCGGCGCGAGGGCTTCCGCGCCGTCACCCTGCTGGGCGTGCGGGAGCCGGCGCTGCTGGCCCAGGCCCGCTCATGGGCCGACCGCGCAGAGGCGGCGGTGACGGCCGCGCCCCGGTTCAGCGATGCGGTCGCCGACGGGCGCCTCCGGCTCACGACCCGGATCTTCGGCTCGACGCCGTACTCGGCGCGCTTGAGCCGAACACCGCCGTCACCGGTCACGAGGCTGGGATCCTGGTCGACGTCGTCGCGGACACCCAGGAGCTGGCCGAGGAGGCGGCCTACTTCGCCTTCATCCGGCTCTTCATCGGGCCCTACCCGGGCCGCAAGACCACTGCCGGCAACGCCGCCGCCCCGATCATGCCCGTCGTCGTCCCGGTGTCCGAGGTGTTCTCCTTCTCGATCTACCATCTGCTGCCGCTCGCGGACCCGGTCGAGCCGTTCCCCTTCGTCGTCACGGCCTTCGCCCGCGCCGCGGCTTCTGCGCCGGCTGCCGTGAACGGCGCCTCCGAGGAGATTCATGCGCCTGTATGACTGCGCCGAGGTGATCCGCAGCAAGAACGCCGGACCGTTCACCCTGACCGTGGACCTGTTCTTCGGGTCGCCTGTCCGGTATGCCGCGGCCAAGGAGTCCACGCTGCTCACCGTCACGGGCGTGGCGGCGGCATACGGGGTGCCCGAGTCGGCGGTCAAGGGGGTCTGGTGGGACGACCGGATCCGGGCCGCGAAGGTGTCCCTTCTCCGGTGGTCGTCGAGCAGCGACCCGTTCTGCTCCGACCTTTTCGGGGCGCACCTGCACACCCCCTTGGCACAGGCCGAGCTGACCGCTTCGGAGTCCAGCAGCCAGGACCCCAGCGCTTCGGAAGCGATGACACCGCAATGAGATTCGGCATCCTCCTGACCTCGGTCTACGACGCGAGCGTCGACCCGCGGCAGCAACGCACCGAGCACGAGGAGCTGGTGCGCACCGCCGAGCAGCTGGGCTTCGACCTCATGGTCTGTGGCCAGCACTTCCTCGGCTCGGAGCTGCGCTACTACCAGCCGGTGCCGTGGCTCACACACCTGGCTCAGGTCGCCCCCACGATGCGGACGGCGACCGGCATCGTCCTGCTCGCCATGGTCAACCCCGTCGAGATCGCCGAGCAGATGGCCACTCTTGACGTGCTCACGGACGGCCGGGCGATCTTCGGGGTGGGCCTCGGTTACAGCACCCACGAGTTCGAGGCCTTCGGCGTGGCGCCGGGGAGCAGGGTCGCGCGGTTCGAGGAGTCGCTCGCGCTGGTCAAGGCACTGTGGAGCGGCGAGCTCGTGAACATCGAGGGCCGCTTCTTCAACGTCCACAACGCCCGCCCATCCGTACGTCCCCTCCAGGAGGGCGGCCTGCCGCTGTGGATCGGCGGCCAGGCCGCCGGTGCGGTCAAGCGGGCCGCGTTGTTGGGTGATGCGTGGTACGCACCGCCCTTCCCGACGCACACCGAGCTGAAGGACCTGCGCCAGCTCTTCCTCACCACACGGAAGGCACACGGTATGCCGGTCGACGGCGCCTTCCCGGTGCGTCGCGAGCTGCTCATCGCCCGGTCCCGGGCACAGGGCATGGACGCGGCCCTCGAGCGCTATCGCGCGCGGTACGAGGTCTACCGCCGGTGGGGCCTTTCCGGCGAGAACACGCCCATGCAGTGCGGGCAGCATCTGCGGGCCGACATCGAGGACCGGTTCCTCCTCGGCAGCGCCGCAGAGTGTGCCGACGCCCTGGCCGCGCTGGAGGCAGACCTGGGCATGACCGACTTCGTCTTCAAGCCGCACTGGCCCGGCCTGCCGCACAGCGAGGCGATGGCGCAGCTCGAGCAGTTCGGAACCGATGTCGTTCCGGGGCTGCGCGGATGAGGCTCGAGCCAGGACAGGTCGCTGTCGTCACCGGGGGAGCGAGCGGCATCGGTCGGGGGCTCGTCGAGGCTTTCGGACGCCGAGGGCTTGCCGTGGTCGTTGCCGACGTCGAGGAGGCGGCCCTTCACGCGGCGGTCGACGAGCTGACCACCGAAGGAGTGCGGGCGATCGGCCAGCAGACCGATGTCCGCGACCCGGATGCCCTCATGACGCTCGCGGCGCGCACCCTCGACGAGCTGGGCCGCGTCGACGTCGTCTGCAACAACGCCGGGGTCGTCAGCCCGCGCCTGCCGGTGTGGGAGCAGACCGCCGAGGACTGGCAGTGGATCGTCGAGGTCAACCTGCTCGGGGTCGCCAACGGCATCCGCGCGTTCGTCCCACACCTGATCCGCGCCGGGCGCGGCCACGTCGTCAACACCGCCTCCATCGCCGGGCTGTCGACGATCCCCGCTGGCGGCAACGGTGCCTACAGCGCGTCGAAGCACGCCGTCGTCGGGCTGTCCGAGACCTTGCAGCTGGAGCTCGACGCGCGCGGGGCGGGTGTCGGCGTCACTGTCGTGTGCCCGGGGCCGGTGTCGAGCCGGATCCACACTGCCGCACGCAACCGGCCGGTCCATCTGGTCGGCTCGAACGTAGAGTCAGGGTCGCTGGCGCCGCCGGATTTCGAGCTGGCCCTGGAGCCGGTGAGGGCGCAGGTCGTCGCCGAGCGGGTGTGCGAGGCGATCGGGACGGGCACCACATACCTCCTGCCCGGGCCGGGGACAGCGCAGATGGCACGGGACCGCATCGCCAGAGTGCTCCACGACCTGGGTAAGGAGAGCGGGGCATGAGCGGCACCCGGGGCCCTGAGCGACCCTACTTCGCGGTGATCCCGCCGTCGACGGGGATGGTCACGCCCGTCACGTAACTCGACAGGTCGCTGGCGAGGAAGAGGGCGACCCCCGCGATCTCACCGGGCTGGCTGGCCCTGCCCATGGGGATGGTCGCGAAGAACGCCGCCTTGCGAGCCGCGATCTCGGCGGGGTCGTCGGTCCGGAAGAAGGCCGATAGCCCCGGGGTGTCCACCGATCCGGGGGCGATCGCATTGACCCGGATGCCGTCTGCCGCCCAGGCCAGCGCCATCGACCGGACCAGCGCGATGATGCCGCCCTTGGTGAACGAGTACATCGGGCTGAACGGCGAGCCGATCAGCCCGGAGGTCGATGACGTGAAGATGACCGAGGCGCTCCCCGCGGCCTTGAGAGTCGCCGTGAGGTAGCCGCTGAGGAAGAAGCTCGCCCTGGCGTTGATCTCCAGGCCGGTGTCCCACTCCTCCGGGGTCAGCTCGAGGCCGGCCGCACCAGGGATGCCCACGTTGTTGTAGAGGATGTGCAGGGAGCCGTGGTCGCGCTCGACCTGCTCGGCGAGACCCTTGAGCGCCCCCAAGTCCCGGACATCGACGATGGCCGCCTCAGCGGAGCCACCGGCCGCCTGGATCGTGGAGACGGTGTCCCGGGCGTTCACCTCGTTGACGTCCACGACGATGACATGGGCGCCCTCCACGGCAAAGCGCTCTGCCGCCGCGCGGCCCATCCCGGAGGCCCCGGCGGTGATCAGCGCGACCTTGTTCTTGAGCAGCATGCGGTCCTCCTGCAGTGATGGTTCGGTGTGTTGACGCTGTGCGTGGGCGTGGGTGCCGTTGTCGAAGCCTCAGGGAGCTGGGACGGCCTGGTTGCGGACGAGCAGCCCAGAGAGGGCGTAGGCCTGCCTCGTCGCGAAGACCAGGCGGCGGGGTGCATAGGCGTCGCCGAGGACGTGCCCGTCCTGACGCACCCTCTTGAGCTCGTCATAGAGGACGGAGACGGAGGTGCTGCCACAGGTGAGGACGACGGTGTCGAACTGTGATCGGCGCGAATAGATGCGGGTAGGCGCCCGTGGGCACGGGTCGGCATCGATGGTCACTCGACTGCCTCTCATGGGGCGCGGTTAGGCTGCCTATTCTTAGCACATCCATACATATGATGAACAGAGACTCTGAGTCAGAACGGCCATCGTCGATCGAAGATGCCGGTCTCGGCTCGTCGACGGTAGGCTCGGTTCAGACACCACGCCGAGGACGAGTGGCAGACCGGCGAGAGTGAGATTCCTTGGATTCAGCGGGCATGCCCAACACGGGCAAGCGCACACCGCTTCGGGGTGCCGCTGTCGGTCGCGAGATCGCCCAGCAATCGCAGCCGCAGCATCTGTCCCGCGGGTTCAGCCCGCGGCGACCGCGTAAGAACCTGCGAGGGGTGTCTCGGGCTTGCACCTCGGGTCAGCATGGGCTGGCTGTCGTCGGGCGCGTGCACGAGGGCGGTCTCACCGCGTGCCCAGAGCACGCCTGGAACACTACGGCGGAGCCGTCGAGGACGCTCGGGCAGCTCGGTGGACGTCCCGGCCCAGCTGGCGGGCGATCGCCCGCATGCTCACCCGAGCCCGACGGCGGTCAGCGATGATGACCCGCTCCTGCTCGGACAGGTACCGCCCCGAACGCGGGAGCGCCTCTCTCCTGAGTTTCCGTCATGGCCGGATAGAGTGGCGTGCGGTCCCGTCCCGAGCTGGGACGGTCCGCCCGTACCGCCACCGTGTCCCGGTCCGCCGGGCCACCCCCACCAGGCGGCAGGCTTCGACGTTGCTGACACCGCGAGCGACCAGTGCCGCGTACTCCCGCCGCTGCCGCGTCAGGGGAGACGGACCCGGCACCCTCCCGCTGGACTCCAAGCCATCACAACGCCTCCAAATGGGGCCACTTCAGGCTGGCACACTCACGCGCCGAACTCCGCTATGTGTGTCCCCTGTGGGCAAGTCCCCTCCGGACATGTCCCGGCCCTGACGTGCTTGGGTCGCATGGTCGGCTCGTAAAGGCTCTCAGCGACCCCGCGGTGGCGGGAGCCAGACGGGCTCTCACTGACCAGGTAGCCAAGCAGCGGCCTATGGATCTCGACGTCAGCAGGTTCGCGTAACCCTCGGCCCGGGTGACGGAGAACTGTTCGGCCCGGGATGTGGCCGGCTCGGATGGGCTCAAACACTCATCCTCAAGCCACACACTGAGGTGGGCTGGCACTGGAGTTCATAGAACTCGAACCAGCGTCGCAACCCCTTCACCTGCTCAGCTCAACCAAGCTGGGCTGCCACGTCCGCCAGGACTCGCCGCGGCCGCTCGGAAGAGTCCCGGTTAGCGAGGGTGGCAATGCAGCGCTCCGTGAGTTGTGGTGGCAGAACGGTATCGACGTTCGACCTGAACTTGGCTGAGACCTCCTGAAGGGTGAGGCGGTCGCCCGGATTGCCGCGTGAGTTGCGTACGTGGTGGCTCGTCTGCCGGCCGCCATGCCAGGTGATCGTCACGGTGCTGGGGCGTTCCCTGGGTAGGACGGCAGTGAAGCCCGGGTCCTCGCGGACGTGCACCAACTCGGCCAGGCTGCGGATCTCAGGTCGACTCAGTCCGTCGGGCAGGAAGCTCTGGGCGTGCAGCTCCCGGTCGAGGATCACGGCAGCAATGCACACCGGAACAGAAAAGCGCGCGTGCAGGTCGGACCGCAGCCCGATTCCGGACAAGGACGCGGCGAAGGCGAAGGTCTCGACGTCGATCCGCTGGATGGCGCAGACGTCAGGCCCGCCTGCGCGGTCGGCGAGCGCCGATCGGGTGGCGTCCAGGATGGGGTGGATCCAGCGGGCGCATGCATAGGGTTTGACGTAGCTGTCGAGCATTGCCCAGCGGCTCTCGAGGGTCGTCGGTGAGGAGCTCCAGGCGTACGTCCGGCGTCACAACGGTGCTGAGAACTCGTGCCGCGGTGCCAGCATCGAGCCGTTTCCGCTGCCCGGCCTCCGCGGCTGCCTTGGCGCCGTAATAGGCGCCGAGCCCGGTCCATGCGTTGCGCACGGTACCGCCTGCCATCGGAACGCGAAGGCGCGCCGCCAGCGGTGTGGCGATGGCGTGGGTCATCGCTGTCGCGGTGAGGGATGCTGAGTGCCCCCGCAGCATGCTGGCAGCGGCGGCGGTCGCAACCGGGCCGTGTATGCCGTGGGGGTGCATCCCCGGCCGAAGCGACGTCGCTGTGCCGAACCGCATACCGACTTCCGTTGCGAGAATGAAAGCCTTGACGAGCAGGTCGTCGTCGATGTCGTTGGCAGCACCGTGAAGGATGACGGGCAGGACGTGCGGGGCTGGGTGCGCCGTGGGGACCGGTGGCAGTCGATGCCCTTCGGGGTGGAACGATCCTCCCGAGTCGGCGTCGAGCCAGGTTGCCGCACTGCCAAGGGCGACGAGAGGCCCAAACGGCAGGTCGGACTCCGACAGTCGCGGGCCTTCGAGGAGGACTCGCATCGCCCGCACTGCGGGATACCGAGTGCCGCCCACCATCGCTCCCGCGGTGTCCAGCAGGAGGAGCCGGCCAAAGTGTTCCACCTCCGCAGGGATGGCGGACTGCCCGCACTCGACGACGAACTCGGCGAGCCGCTCAATGCTCTGGGAGAGAGCGTCAACCCCATTCGTCATTGACGTCTTTCCGCTGTGGCAGGGCGGTCCAGGTGTGAAGAAGCAGCACCGAGCTCGGGCAGGTGATTGATGACGCCGGGTAGTCCTCCGGCAAGGAAGATCCCGCGGATGCCGGTCTGGGCCAGCTCCCGGAGTCGTTCGGCGATGACCTCCCCCGAGGCGGCGAGAACGAAGCGATCACGGACCAGGCGAGCGGCCTCCTCGAGGGCTGTCATCTGCGACGTGCTGGAAGCCAACGGGGCCATGGCCTCTGTCGTGCCGTGTCGGCGATAGTCGTGGCTGGCTGCCAGTGCAGATAGAGCGGAGATCGTCGCCGGAGTCACGCCGTACCACCGCGGCGCCCCGACCATTCTCAAGGCGCACGAGCCGAGCAGGGGGGCGCTTGCTTCCATGGCCTGCGTCGCATCGGTCACGACGCTGACTCGAAGGAACGCCCACACGGATACCTCCGGGTTCGCTCGCTCCGCGTGCACGACAGCCGCGCGGACGGCCTGCGCTGAGGTGCCCACGTCAACGAGGACTCCGGCGAGCTCTCGGGACGTGACCTGGATGCTCCGCGGCCCGGACGCTGCTCCGAGGAGCTGCATGTCGTGGTCCCGAGCCGGAACGAGTGAGCGCAGCGACGCCAGCATGTGGACGTACTCCTCCAGCCGGGGAGGCCGGATCCCCTCGTTCGCCAGCGAGCTCTCACCCCGACCCACCACCGTCACCACACGTCCCGGGTGGTGAGACGCCAACGTTGACAAGGCGTTGCTGACGGTAACGACGTGCCTGAGGGGGAGGGACAGGACACACGGCCCCGCGAGCAGCCGGACGTCTGCAGCCAGCACTCGGGCTGTCTCCACGAGTGGGTCCGGGAACAGTCTGGGACTGTCGGCGAAGCCGAGACCGCTGAGGCCGGCGGCCAGGACCTCTCTTCGGCCAGGCGAACTGCATCGATCTCGCCCGATGGCCGAGCGACGTTGACCAGAACCGGAAGCGAGCTCATGAGTCTTCCCGGGTCAAGAGGACCTCGGTCGCCGTTCCTGGCGCCTCCAGGACCCCGCAGCGGTGCAGCTGAACGGCGAGCCACCCTGCTGCCAGCGAATGACCAGCGTGCATCCCAGCGAGCTCAGGGCTTGGGACCGTTGGGGTGACGAGCATCAAGCTGGCCGCAAGCTCGACGACCGACTCCAGGCCCTCCTCCGAGAGCCCCGTTGCCAGGGCTGCGCACACCGCAACGGAGACGGCATCCGTGGTGAGGCCCGCACGTGCCGCGGCCGGGGCAGCCGGTGGCCACAGGGTCCTGAAGGTCTCCCCACCCCGCACAGCAGGTGCGTGGGCCGTCTTTGGTGCGTCCATCCCGGCGATGGCCATGGCGACGAAGGTGAGGCGCGTGCTCCATCGGGTGCTCTCGCGGTGGAAGCGTTCACCGTTCCACAGCAGCGCGGGATAGGCAGGGGCGCTCAGTGCCGTCCCCATGAGGGGTATGTGCCCTGCGTCCGGCCGCGGGATCACGGCTCTGAGATCAGCGTCAACAGGTCGGTGAACCAGCCCCCTGAGCTCCGCAGACTCGTCCACGAGACCGTCCGGAAGCGCCGCTGCCGCCTGCGCCGCGGCAGCGACACTCGCCAGCACCTCCTTGAGCGATGCGGGCATCGGTCAGCGCTCGGGAGCGTGCTCTGCTGCGGCAAGTGACTCCCGGGTGACCTCCTGGGGCGTCGCGATGACGTAGAACGTGAATCTGGTCCGCCCAGCGGGTCCGCGATCGATGGGGATCGGGTTCTCGCTGAACCACTCGTGGTATGCCGCATAGGCCACCTGATCAGCGAAGTACATCTCCGCGATCCGGTAGAAGGAGTAGCCGTCCGGGATGTCGGCGGTTCCCCCGGACGCCTTCCTCACGGGCCCCTCGACCTTGTTGAAGACGATCCGGTCGAGATGAGGGTTAGCGAGCAGATCGGGGGCGTGCACCTCGAAGAGCCACTTCTCGTAGTCTTCCGGGCTCACTCCGTCCTCGACGTCGTAGCCCAGGATTGTCTTGATCATCGGAGATCTCCGTTCGGGTTTGGTGTGAAGCCGAAGGATTCGGCGCCGGCGCCGAAGCCCTCCAGCCGGATTCGGATGGGACGGATCTGCACCCCGACCAGCTCGGCCCTCACCCCATCCGGCGAGCGCACCGGCGCGCGGGTGTGTCCCGCGCGTCGCTGCCGCCTCAGCTGTGCGAAGTAGACGTCAGCGGTCCAGTTCTCAGACATCTGCTCCGCGTTGCCGCGGATGGACACCAGGCGTGGTGGAAGCTGTCCGATGTCGAAGACGTGCGGTCTCTCGTTGGTGGCATCAGGCGCCGGGGACGCCACCCACGTCACCTCCGTGCGAGGGTCCCTTCTCCATTGCGCCAACCGGTAATGACTGCGTCGTTGCACGGTGGCGACGCTCCAATCGTGAGCAAGGAATGCGGTCATCGTCCGGGTCACCGGGTATCCCCGATGATCGAGCGTGGTCAGCTGAGCGAACCCGGCCTCGACCTGCACGAAGGCAAGCGCCGACCGCCGGACCGCAGTCAGGCGCGGGTCACCGTCACTCATCGGACTCACCACGGATGGTCGTGGCCGGCAGGGGGCGGAGGGTCCACGTCGTCACCGACGGCGGAGTCGCACGGACGAGCCGGCGGGACGTGGCCGCGTCGTACTCGGCGTCGGGAATCACCTTTCCCTCAACCTCGACGGTGACCTCTCTGGTCCGGAACGGCCACGGGTCGACACAGATCGTCGCCCGGCCGACCACCGAGACCACCAGGGTTGAGCGCCGGTGCCACGGGCCGAACCGGATGGGCGGCAAGATCGCGGGTCGGGCGTCGTGCTCGAGGTCGCCGAGCTGCGGTCCCCACGGGACGGCGTCGAGAGCTCCCGCATCGGGTTCCTCCGGGGTGACACAGAGGTAGAGGGAGAAGAGGTCCCAGAACTGGAGGAGCTCGAAGTTGTGCCAGAGCCGCGCTTCGAAGTCGGCTCGGGGCTCCTCCACGGCCCATGCGCGCCTTTTGGCGTCGACCCACCGGTGCTCCTCCGCATCGACCACCTCGTCGAGAGACGCGCCGATCGATCGGCTCGTGCCCAAACGCCCTCGTGCCGAAGGGCTGCTCCACCGTCCGCGGTACAGCCCGCTCCAGTGCATCCCCACCAGGATGCCGGCATAGACATCCGCCAAGCTGACCGTCTTCACACCGTGGCGGTATAGCCGGACATGCTCCTCAGCGTCGATCTCCAGGAAGTGCAGTGGTCGGCGCGCGAGCTCGTTGACCAGGACGCGGTCATCCCAGGCACGCCACCCCTCGTCGTGCTTGGCGGTGGCGATGCAGACTGCCTCGCGAGGTTGCGGCCCGGCAAAGAGATCGTTCCCCCAGGACCGGGCGAGTGCTCCCGCGACCCGGCCATGCTCCACCTGGGTCACCAGCGTGAGCATCCCGTCCCGACGCGTGACGATCATCGGCCGCCCGCCTCGTCAGCCGCCCGTCGGAACGCCGCTCCCAGCTCACCCGGCGACAGGTCTCCTGGCCAGCCTGACAGAGCATCGATCACCTCGTCCGCACGGGAACCGAACCGCGCTCGGAGAAGGTGTGCTGCCTTGTCCTCGATGGGCCGATTGCTGTCGGGGTGGTCAGCGTCTCCCCGCGGGCGAGTCGATGAACCATGAAGGAGGGAGCCGTCGTTGAGCTGCACGGTGACTCGCGCGGGCCGTCCGGCGGGGTAGCCGGCGTCCAGGTCGCGCCGGTGCACCACCCGGACGCGCCGAGCAAGATCGGTCACCGATGTGGACCGGACATGCTCGTCGGTGAGTCGGGTCGCCTCCAGAGCGCCGTCGAGGAGCGCTATCGCGACGACCGTGGGGATGCTGAAGCGCGCTTCCAGCTCGGAGTCAGCCACCGAGTCGAACTGGGCGGCCTCCGCGTATGTCTCGACGACGACGTGATGGATCCGATTACCCCTGCTCGTCGAGGCGGTTTCGCGGGCGAGTAGGTCCACGAGGATGTCGTCGACAGCGTCATTCACCCCGTGCAGATGCGCGCACGTGGGATGGAGCTTGATGTACCCACTTCTCAACGCACAGGTCGACCCCGCCGCAGCGCCCTCACCCGAGGGGGGCACGGGCGACCAGTGCGCCGCGGCGATCTTCGCGAAGTGCCGGTCCACGGCGCCATCCCTCGCCTCGAGCCCTGCCGCGGCTGCCTGGCCCAGCAGCATCCCGGTCGTCGTCGACGCCCCGAGGTACGCGTGACCACCGGTGCGCCCGGAGAAGATCGTGCTGGCGTCGGTGATGAGGACGGCGGAAGCGGCGAGTTCGATGGCGCGACGCACTGTGTCGGGATCGCCCGGCATCAGCAGGTGCGCAACGGCGGCGGCCACGGCGATCTCGCCCCAGGTCCCGATGTCATGGGTGCCGGCTGCAGTGCCGTTCATCGCCATGCCGACCGTCGTTCCCACCTCATATCCGGCCAGGACCGCCGAAAGGGCCGAGCGGTTCGACGCACCTGACTCCTCTGCCAAGGCGAAGATCGCCGGCACGACGTGCGAGGCCGGGTGCCCCCGGGCAAGCCGATGCCCGTCCTGGAGCTGGTCCGCCGACATGGCGGCGGCGTTGAGGAAAGCAGCCACACCGGAGCTGCGCCCCACACCAAGACCCAGAACCGTCGATGAGCCCAGCGGCGAATGCGCCCCCACCACCTGGGCGAGGCGCCGCAGCTCCGGCCTGCGGCTCCCGAACGCGCCCACAGCGAGACAGTCGATGACGACGAGCCGCAGTCGCTCCAGGACAACCGCTGGCACGCGGTCGGTGTCGGTGGCCGCGGCGGATGTGGCGAGGGCCTCCACCCAGTCGTGCGCGGGACGCCCGGGGGGTAGGTCGGATCTTCTCTCAGCTGCTTGTGGGGGCAGGGCCGTCATCGGACCAGGTCCATCAGCTCCGCCACGGACTGGCCTTGAGGAAGGGCGTAGGCCGCTGCCGAGACGGCCGAGGAGCGTCGATCGTCAAGGGCTCGTGACGCGTTGATCCGGAACTTGGTGGCCAGCTCCTCGACGGACAGAGGGTTGTCGGGGCCGCCGCGGTTAGCATCGACGCGGACCTCTCGGTGGGCACCATCCGTGAGGGTCACCCGCAGGACAGCGGGGAACTGGTTGGGGAAGATCTCGTCGCATCGCGGGTCGGCGACGCACCGCACCTTGCCGGCCAGGGCAAGGCGCGCCTGGTCGTTGGCTGCCTCGTCGGTGAAGTCGTCGTGTCCGAGACCCAGGCCACCGCCTCCGATCAGGGCTGCTGCGACGGTGTATGGCCCACTGAAGGCGGCGTGGTAGCCGGACTGCGGTCGGGCTTTCTCTCCCGGGGGCTCGGCGATGGTCCGCAGAACCGGAGCCGGCAGGCCGAGTTCGATCTCGCGAATGTCTCCCGCTGCTAGCCCCTGAGCCCTCAGCTCCAGCGCGGCGTCGATGCCCGCATGAGTGAAGTGGTTGCACGGATAGGGCTTGAAGAAGATGCCCGGCAGCTCCCAGCGCTCGCCCAGTCCCTCCACCACGGCGTCGACGTCGGCCTGGTCACCGCAGAACGCGTGGAGGAACCCGAACCGGCCCTCGATGACCGTGGGAGGGCCGGTCAAACCGTGTCTGGCGAGGTCCGCAGCGACCACCCCGGAGTGGGCTGCCCAGCCACAGTGCATGCGCTTGACGGTCCCGCCTGTCCGGTTCGCCTCGAGGAGACCAGCCCCCATGCTGGCGGCGATGCCGAGCGCGTGCGTGATTCCCTCGGGGCCGAGGTCCATGAGCATGGCCGCGGCGACGGCGGCCCCGACCGCTCCGCAGATCGACGTGGCGTGTTGTCCGCGTTCGAAGAAGACCGAGTTGCCGAGTTGGCGGTCATAGCCGCCCATGCCGAGACGGACGGCGACTTCGATGCCCATGCCGGCCGCGTCCAGGAGACTTCGTCCGCTGCTGCCGAGCGATTCCGCGACGGCCAGTGCGGCTGGCACGACGGACGAGGAGGGGTGCAGCACCGAGGGGAGATGGGTGTCGTCGAAGTCGAGCGAGTGCGCCAGGGTGCCGTTGACCAGAGCCGCTGCCGCCGGGGGAACTCTGCGGCCGAATCCCACCATGGTGGCTCGTTCTGGTCCACCCCACTCATCGACCACGGCTGCCACGGTCGTGGCGGCGGGCTGGGTCCGTGCCGCGAGGCTGTTGCCCAGGACGTCGAGTACGCGTCGGGCGACGTCTGCTCGGAGTGCTTCCGGCAGCCCATCCCGAACGACGGAGGCGGCGACGGCGGCAATCTGCTGTGCGACCGTCGTCGTCGACACGGTCACGCGGACACCGCCGCGACGGGCCGGACCGGGGACCCGGTTCCGCCGACGATGCGCAGTGGGGCCATGACGAACACGAACTCCGTCAGGCCCTGCGAGGAAGCCTCTTCGAGGTTGAGGTTCTCGATGATGTGGATGCCCGCGTCCACCAGGAGAATGCGGTGAACCGGCAAGATGCTGTGCCCGAGACCGGCCCTGATCTGCTCGTACGCGGTCGTGTCCGCGCCGGTCGCGACGATCCCGACCGCCGCCAGCAGCTCCGCCGCTTCCGGGGTGGCCCCCGGCACTCCGTCGGTCTGACCGAGATAGCGCGGTGCGTCATCGAAGTGACGGGCCCAGCCGGTGCGGACCAGCGCCACGTCGCCGCGCCCAAGCGTGACACCGGCCCGGGCGGCGGCCGCCTGCAGGTCGTCCGCGGTGATCCCGTAGCCGGCGGGTAGCACGTGGACGCCCTTCGTCGCCGCCACGTCCAGCAGCACCCCCCGAGTCATCAGTGCCGGAGTGTGCTCCGCGCCGAGCACCGCGAATCGGCCACCGGTCTGCGCCTCGGCGGCGTTGACGCCGCCGTGCAGGAGGCCGTCATGGCTCACGTGGGAGAGCGCGTCGACATGGGTGCCGACGTGACCTCCGGTCACGATGATCTCGTTCGACGCGGAGCCGCCGTCCGACCTGGTCATGTCGCCGTGTCGCCGGATCAGGCTCATCCGGAACCCGGGATGGTTGGGCGAACACGGCATACCTGTGAAGTGGGGCTGGCCGAGCTCGACGAGGCGGATTCCGCTGCGGACGGCGTCCAGCAGTGGACTGGTCGCCGCCGAGGCTTCCGCGTTGATGGTGGTCATCTGATCTCCTTGGTGACGACGGTGCCGCTCACGTCGGGGTGGGTTCTGGCGACCCGGTCAGTGCGGCCAGACCGATCACGAGCTGCGCTTGGCTCACGACCGCGGGGTCCACGAACTGACCGTCGGGCGTGACTGCGGCCACCTCGCCGGTAGCTTCTGCCGCGCGGAAGGCCCGGAGAACCGCCCGTGCGGAGGCTACTGCGGCGGCGTCGGGCTCGTAGGCCTGGTGGACAATCGGGATCTGCCGCGGGTGGATCACCGATCGACCGAAGAACCCTGACGCGAAGCCGGCTTCCGTCGAGGCTCGCAGGCCCCTTGTGTCCTCGAGCGCAGTCCACACGCTCTGGATCGGGGAGGCCAGTCCGGCTGCTCGCGAGGCGACAACGATCCATCCTCGCGCCCAGTCCAGTCCAGTCGATGAGTGGACCCGCAGGTCGGCAGACAGATCGGCCTCCCCAAGTCCCAGTCGGACAACCCGGGGGTGCGCGGTCGCCAGCTCATCCGCCATGAGGAGTCCTTTGGCGGTCTCCACGACGAGGTGCAGCGGAACCGCGAGCTGCGTCCCCACCTGGGCGATGGCCCGTGGGTCCTCGGCTCGGGGGATCCGGAGCCCGTGGATCGGGACGTCGCGGAGAGCTTCGACATCCTCCTGCCCTTGTGGGGTTCGAAGCGGATTACTTCTGACCCAGATCTCTGGCGGAACTGGTTCGTCCCGCCAGCGAAGGACGGCACTGATGGTGTTGGCGCGGGCCTCTTTCTTGCGGTCGAACGGGACCGAGTCCTCCAGGTCGATGACGACGGCGTCGGCGCCTTCAGCGACTGCCTTGTCGAATCGGTCGGCCCGGTGTCCGGGGACGTAGAGCCACGAGCGGATGGGTCTCCCGGTCACCGGTGGGCGCCGTTCTGTCGGGGGAGCCCGCCGCGCCAGCCGAGCTGGCGGGAGATGGTGTCGGCGGCGACTCGCAGGAGCGGGACGTCTCGGGTGCGCGTGGCCGCATCGAATCTCGGGGCGGGTCCGCAGATCGAGATCGCGCCGACCACGTCGCCGTCGACACCGAAGACGGGGGCCGCGACGGAGCTTGCCCCTTCCTGGCGTTCACCGTCCGAGTGCGCCACGCCTTCCCGCCTGACGTCGGAGAGCCGTAGCCGCAGGGCATCTGCGTCAGTGATGGTCTTGGACGTCAACCGCTCCAGTCCCTGGGAGAGCAGCGCCTCGATCTCTGTCGGGCCCAGGAAGGCCAAGATGCACGTGCTGGAGCTGCCGGCGTGGAGCGGAAAGCGTCGGCCGACCTCCACCGTCATCTTGATCTCCCAGGTGCTCTCGACCTGATCGAGGTAGACCCGCCCGTGCGGCACCCGCGCGGACACGGTCACGGTCTCGCCGGTGGCCTTCTGGAGGTCGCGCATCGCCGGCAGCGCCGCTCTGCGCAGCTCGGAGTCTCGAAGGGCTCGGGCACCCAGGGCCGCCGCCGTCGGCCCGAGGTGGTATTCGCGGGTCCGCTGGTCGCTGGAGACCAGCCCACGCTCCGTCAGGCTCGTCAGGGTTCGATGCACCACCGTCTTGGACAGGCCCAGCGTGCGGGCGATGGCCGACACCCCGAGGGTCTGTGGCCCGTCGGTGAAGAGCAGAAGCACGTCGGCCACCCTGGCGGCGGTCTCTGTGCCGCGAGTGTCCATGGTCCTCCGCTCCCCTCGTCCTCCGATGGCGTTCCGGTGATCGGAACAACATCGTTCCACCGATTGGCGTCCTCGGCAACCGTTCATGTCTTCTGGGTGCACCAAAGCAACGAACCGATATCAAGCTCTTGACCCCGTCTGAGCAGGCTGCCACCATAGCCGGAGACGTTCGTTCCTACCAGCGGAACGTTAGACAGTCGGGAGTGCAACATGAGGAAGACCTGGATTGCCATCGGTGCCGCGGCCTTGTCGATGCCGTTGTCCGCATGCGGCGGCTCCGCCCCCAGCGGTGTCTCCAACGGAGGCGGCGGCACGGCAGGGGCGGGCGACACGATCAAGATCGCCTCGCTTCACCCGCTGAGCGGCAGCTCTGCGGCGGACGGCCAGCAGATGGACAACGGGGCAAAGCTGGCCGTCGAGGCCGTCAACGCGGCCGGCGGCATCAAGTCCCTCGGCGGCAGGAAGCTCGAGCTCCTGAGTGCTGACTCTCAGGGCAAGCCGGAGGTGGGGCAGAGCGAGGCCCAGCGAATGATCCAGGCGGGCGCAGCTGCGATCATCGGCACCTACCAGAGCGCGGTGAGTGCCAACGTGGCGACGGTGGCCGAGCGCAACAAGGTGCCCTTCGTCATCGACGTCTCCAGCGCCGACTCCATTCTCTCGCAAGGATATAAGTACACCTTCCGTGTTCAGCCGAGTTCAACGGTCCTGGGCAGCCAGGGTGCCCAGTTCTTGTCGGACATGTCGAAGGAGGCTGGCGCTCCGGCGGCGAAGGTGGCGATCCTGCACGAGCAGGGCCCCTTCGGAAGCGGGATCCGCGACTCCTTCACTGCCAAGGCAAAGACACTGGGCATCGAGATCGGGCCCGCCATCAGCTACGACGCGGCGAGCGTCTCTGACCTGACGACACAGGTCACCCAGGTCAAGGCATCCGGCGCCGACGTGCTCGTGGTGGCGGGTTACTACCGTGACGGGGTCCTCGCCGCCAAGGCGGTCAACACGGTCAAGCCCGCGCTGAAGGCTGTCTACGGCGTCGCCAACGGCGCCTTCGACGTGCCGCAGTTCCCCAAGGATGCTGGTGCGGCGGGGGAGGGGTATTTCGACGCTAACTACCACATGGACATGACCAAGCCGGAGATGAAGACCTTGGCCGGCCTGTATCAGCAGCGCTACAACGACGCCGTCCGCACCGCCGCCGTGCTGAGCTACGACAGCGTCCGCGTCATCGCCGCCGCGCTGGAGAAGGCCAAGGACGCGGCACCCGCCAAGGTCCGTGACGCGATCGCGCAAACCAGCGTCGACTCGCTCATCGCGCAGACCGGGCCCATCGCCTTCGACGACAAGGGCGAGAACAAGAACGCGACCCCGATCCTCATGCAGGTCCAGGGCGGCCAGGTCAAGCAGGTCTTCCCCAGCGACAAGGCCGAGGTCAAACCGATCTGGCCGGCCACGTTCGGCCAGTGATGCTCCATGGCTGACCAGCCCACCGCTGCCTCCCCGGACCGTGAGCCCGGGGAGGACGCCGCGGTCCGAACCCGACACGCGCCGCCTCGAGCCCACGCCGGCCGGTCTCTCCGGCGGTGGATCGTGGTCGCGGCGTTCGTCATCGCGGCGATCGGGCTGGCTTACCTGCGGTCCGGGAGTCCCGTCATCGTCAGCCAGGCCGTCGTGACCGGGATCCTGATCGGGGGCGTCTATGGTCTGGTGGCCATGGGCCTGACCCTGATCTTCGGAGTCCTGGACATCGTCAACTTCGCCCACGGCTCGTTCCTGGCCCTAGCCCTCTTCCTGTCATTCTGGCTGGTCAGCTCCCTGGGCATGCACCCGTACCTCGCTTTGGCGGTCAGCATCCCCGTCATGTTCGTCCTCGGCTACCTCGTCCAGCGGGGCGTGCTCTCCGGGGCGATGGGCAAACCGCTCGAGAACCAGCTCCTCATCACCTTGGGTCTGTCGCTGGTCATCGAGAACACGCTGTTGCTCCTGTTCGGGGCCAACCCTCGGTCCGTCCAGCTCGCCGGAGACTTCGGCATTCATATCCTTGGTGCCGTCGCACAGTGGTCGCGGGTGCTCGCCTTCGGTGGAGCGCTGGTTCTCGCGGGCGTCCTGTACCTGGTCCTCCAACGCACCCGGTTGGGCACCGCGATACGAGCCGTTGCCGCCAACGACAAGGGCGCGCAGCTGGTGGGCATCAACACGCGCCAGATCTACGCCGTGACGTTCGCTCTCGGGACTGCCTGCGCCGGGGCGGCGGGCACCCTGGTGGCGCCGTTGGTCACGATCGAGCCCAGTACCGGTTCGATCTTCAACATCGTGGCCTTCGTCGTCGTAGTGCTGGGCGGCATGGGCAACGTCCCGGGGGCCCTGGTGGGCGGCCTCGTGATCGGCCTGACCGAACAGCTTGGCGGGATCTACCTGCCCGGTCAGAGCCCGCTGCTGTCCGTCTTCATCGTCTTCGTCCTCGTCCTGTTCCTTCGCCCTCAAGGACTGTTCGGGAGAAGCGCATGACGGTGGACCTCCAGCAGCGCACGCAGGAACGCACCCCGTTACCCCGCAAGGCGTGGAACCGTCACCTCGTCGCGATCGGCGTGCTGGCCGTCGTGATGATCCCGGTGCCGCTCATTCTCGCCCCGGCGCAGCAAGCGGTGGCCGTTCGAGTCCTGATCTTCGCCCTGATGTCCATCGGCTGGAACGTCATGGGCGGATTCGGCGGAATGTTCAGCTTCGGTCACGCCGCCTACTTCGGCCTGGGGGCTTACACCAGTGCCTGGCTCCTCGTGGAGAAGGGCATCTCGCCGTGGATCGGCATGGTGGCCGGCATGCTCGTCGCGGCAGCGTTCGCCCTCTTGGCCGGCTTCCTGTCCCTTCGGTACAAGCTGAAGGGGGCCTACTTCGCCCTCGCCACGTTCGCCTTCGCGGAGATGTTTCGCCTCTTCGCCACCAACAGCGACTTCGTGAACCGTGCCGTCGGATATCACGTGCCCCTGCGGCCCGACGAGTCCCTGTGGTACCTGCAGTTCGCGCCGACCTCACCCAACTACTTTTGGGTGGCGCTCGCACTGACCGTCACCGCGCTCCTCGTCAGCGTGTTCTTCCTGCGTTCCCGAACCGGCCAGTTCGCCGTGTCCGTCCGCGACGACGAAGAGGCATCCGCAGCGCTCGGGATCCCGGTCATGAAGTACAAGCTCATCACCATGGTGCTCTCCGCCGCCATCACCTCGGTCGCGGGCAGCTTCTACCTGCAGTACTACCTCTTCATCGACCCTGATCTCGCCTTCGGTTCCAGCGCCTCGATCCAAGCCATCCTGCCCGCCGTCATCGGAGGAGTGGGCACCATCTGGGGACCAGTCATCGGAGCGGCGGTTCTCGGACCGCTCTCGGACGTCACCGCGACGATCCTGCGTAACCCGCCCGAGGCGCTGAGCTTCCTCCAGGGCAGGGGCGGCCTCGACGTCATTCTCTACGGGCTCCTGCTCATCGTCATCGTCCTCGTCCTTCCTCAGGGCGTCTACGCAGCCGTGAAGCGGAGGTGGGTGCGCTCATGACGATCCTTCGGGTGGACGGCCTGTCGAAGTCCTTCAGAGGACTGCGGGCCGTCGAAGACGTCAGCTTCGAGGTCGACGCCGGCCGCATCCTCGGGATCATCGGGCCCAATGGCGCGGGCAAGACGACCATGTTCAACCTCATCGCGGGCTCTATCCGGCCCGACGAGGGCAGCGTCCACCTGGACGGTGGGGACATCACCGGGCGGCCGCCGCATGTCATCGCCAAGGCCGGCATGGCCAGGACGTTTCAGCTGATGCGCCCGTTCTACTCCATGAGCGTTCTGGACAACGTCACCATCGCCGTCCTCGCGAGCGGCCGCCACACCGGAGCCACCGCGCGGGACCGGGCCGCCGAGGTGATTGACAGGGTCGGTCTGGCACAGTGGCGCGACGCGGCTACCGAGGGACTGCCGACTGCCGCCCTGAAACGGCTGGAGCTGGCACGCGCCCTGGCGATCCGACCTCGCATCCTGCTCCTCGACGAGGTCCTCGCCGGCCTCGTTCCGGCCGAGAGAGCCCCGGTCCTGGAACTGCTGCAGAGGCTTCGGGTGGAGGAAGGCATCACCCTCGTGTTCGTCGAGCACATCATGGCCGCGGTCATGCAGCTGTCCGACGAGGTCCTCGTGCTCCATCTCGGCCAGGTGCTGATGACCGGCTCGCCCGACGAGGTGACCCGTGACCCCCGGGTGATCGAGGCCTATCTCGGAGAGGAACCGCCCCATGCTGGTCCTTGACAAGGTCACCGCCGGCTACCACCGCCTCCAGATCCTGCACGAGATCGACCTTCGCGTCGAGCCCGGCGAGATCGTGGCCATCGTCGGAGCCAACGGGGCCGGCAAGACCACGACCCTGAACACCATCGCGGGTCTGCTCAAGCCAACGTCCGGGCACATCACGTTCAGGGGAGAACGAAGCGACGGGCGGCGCCCGGATGACCTCGTCCGCAACGGCCTGGTGCTCGTGCCTGAGGGGCGCGCGCTGTTCGGCCCCCTCACCGTCGAGGAGAACCTCCTGATGGGGGGCTGGACCCGGGACAAGGGGGAGCTGCGGGCGGCCCTTCGCGACGTGTTCGAGCTGTTCCCGGTCCTGCAAGATCGCCGCCGGCAGACGGCGGAGACCTTCAGCGGTGGTCAGCAGCAGATGCTCGCCATCGGACGTTCCCTGATGGCCCGTCCCCAGCTCCTCATGCTCGACGAGCCGTCGACCGGGCTGTCCCCAAAACTGACGTGGGCGGTCCTCGACGCGGTGAAGGCTGTCCGCGACCGGGGAGTCGCGGTCCTTCTCGTCGAGCAGAACGCCGGTCAGGCGCTCGCCATGGCCGACCGTGCGTACGTCCTCGAGAGCGGCAGCGTCGTTCTCGACGGCACCGGCCCCGAGCTGGCCCGAGATGACCGGGTCCGAAGCGCCTACCTGGGTCTGTGAAGCGATGGACTCCACAGTGGCTCGAGCCACCCAACAGCTCGCGGACTGGGCCTCCGCGCTGACCTGGGCGGACGTCCCCGCCCCCACCCGGCAACGCCTGCGGCTCGTGCTGCTGGACGTCCTCGGAGTCACGCTCGCCGGCTCGCGGGACCCCGACCAGCGCAGTCTCGTCACCGCCTGGACTCCCGGGCGCGGCCCATCCCCGCTCGTCGGCGCCGGCCTGTCGACCTCAGTAGAAGCTGCGGCGTGGCTCAACGCCAGCGCCCTGGTCCGGCTGGAGCTGGACGAAGGGAACAAGTACGCGAAAGGGCACCCTGCAGCGCACGGTTATCCAGCCGTCCTGTCCCTGGCGGCCGCAACGAACGCGTCCGGCGGGGACACCCTGGCCGCCCTCGTGACCGCCTACGAGGTTGCCTCCCGGTTCGGCCGGGCAACCACCCTTCGACCCGGGATGCACCCGCACGGCTCGTGGGGAGTCGCCGGCGCAGCAGCCGGGTGCGCGCGCCTCCTGCGGCTGGACCCTTGGCAGACGGCGGCCGCCATCGATGCCGGCACCGGTATGCCGATCGCCGGTCACTTCGCGAGTGCGCTGGACGGCAACCAGGTCCGCAACGCCTGGATATCGGCGGCAAACCTGTCGGGGCTGGCCGGGGCTCGGATGGCGAGGGCAGGCGTCGCCGCGAACACCGGGACGGCTGCGAACACGTTGGGGGAGCTGCTGGGCACGTTCGACCCGGCCGCCCTGACCGAGCACCTCGGGGGCCGCTGGGACGTGGACCGCGGCTATTTCAAGAGACATGCGGCCTGCTCCTTCACCCACCCCGTGGCGGATGCGGTGCTCACGATTGCCGGCCGCCTATCTGCCGCGGAGATCGACGCAGTGTCGTCAATCCGCGTCGAGACCCACTCCCTGGCGGCGCGCCTCAACCGGACGAGCTGGGACGGGAGACTATCGGCGATGTTCTCCATCCCCTTCGTCGCGGCAGCGGCACTCATCCACCGCAGGGTGAGCCCGGAGGTGTCCGACGCGGCACCGTTGACGGATCCACGGGTCCGGGAGGCGGCGGCCAAGGTCGACGTCGTCGTGGCCCCGGACCTCGACGCCCGCCTGCCCGATGAGCGGGCGGCACGAGTGACCGTGACGGTCAACGGCACCGACCACATGGTCGAGGTCCCCAACCCGATCGGGGACAGCGCCTACCACCCGTTCGACGAGCCGGCCCTCCTCCAGCTCCTGACCGCCGTGACCGGCGACGCCTCCGCGATCGCCACGTTCCACACCGTTGTCGACGGTCTCGAAACGCCCCACGGCGTGTCGACCCTGCTGCAACGTCTCGCCCTGGCCGGCGCTGAGTCGCAGTCCCCTCAGGACCGGAACACGAAGGAAGCCCCATGCGCGTCTACTCCGTGACCCCCATCCACGTCGGACCCCAAGAGCTCGCCCGCCGCCAGGCCCGCTACGACGCGCTGGCGCCGGACGGGCTCACCGTGACGCTCATCGACCTGGGCCCCGAGGCCCCCCGCGCGCTGGAGGACGCGGAGGACCTGACGGCCAGCGAGAAGCTCGTTCTCGATGCCCTGAGAATGGCTCCGGCCGGCTTCGACGTGCTGATGCCCGACTGCGTCCTCGACCCGGGCGTCGAGCAGCTGATGGGTGAGCTCCCGGTCGCGGGGATCCTCCGGCTCGCCCTCGGCTGGTCGGTGCTGATGGGACGCCGCACCGCAGCGGTCACGCGGAACCAGACCATCGCCGACGAGCTGACCAGGAAGGCCAGAGCGTACGGCTGGGCCGACCACCTGGCCGGTGTGGAGATCCTTGCCCTCGACGTCGAGTCCATCTGCGACCCGGCGCGCTGGGAGGCGTCCCTCGACACCTCCATCAGCCGGCTCCCTGCAGGTGTCGGCACCGTCATCAACGGCTGCTCCGCCGTCGAGGTCTCGGATGTCCACCGATCTGTCCGTGTTGTCGACCCGACCAAGCTGGCGCTGCGCCTCATCGCTGCCGGAGGGACCTCGTGACCGAGACCGGTCCGGACCTTGTCGTCGCCGGGGCCGGTGGGGGACTCGTGGCTGCCCTTCGGGGGGCCGAGCTCGGCCTCGACGTCCTGGTCGTCGAGGTCAGCGAGCACTACCGGAGGGGCAACAACACGTCTATGTCGACGGCCATGATCCCCGGAGCCGGTTCGCGTTGGCAGGATGCCGCAGGGCTCACTGACTCGCCCGAGCTGTTCGCGCAGGACGTTGCCGCCAAGACCAAGGGTGAGGGCGACCAGCGGCTCGCGCTCGCTCTCGGACGAGTCAGCGCTCCGCTCGTGGAGTGGCTGGCCGACGACGTCGGACTGCCACTGGAGCTCGTGACGGACTTCCACTACCCGGGCCACTCTGTCGACCGCTGCCACACCGTTGAAGGCCGGCACGGTTCCATCTTCCTCGACCACCTCATCGCCAGGGTTCGCGCGTCGGACCGGATCGACCTCCTCGTGCCGGCCCGGCTCGTCGACGTCGTCGTCGATGGCCGTGGACGGGTCGAGGCGGCAGTCGTCGAGCAGCCCGACGGCTCGAGGGAGCAGATCCAGACGCGCGCCGTCCTGCTGGCCACCAACGGCTACGGCGGTGACCGTGACCTGGTCGAGCGCTACCTCCCCGAGATCGCATCCGCCGTCTATCACGGCAGCGAGACCTCCCGGGGTGACGCGCTGCGGATCGGCGCCGCCCTCGGCGCCCAGACGGCTTACCTCGACGCCTATCAAGGGCATGCGGCCCTCGCCAAACGTGGTTCGACACTGGTCGGCTGGGCCACGATCATGCACGGAGGAATCATGGTGAACCTCGCTGGTGAGCGGTTCGGCAACGAGAGCACCGGATATTCGGAGTATGCCGCGCAGCTTGCCTCCCAGCCCCACGCGGAGGGCTGGCTCGTCTTCGACAAGCGGGTGCACGACCTGTGCCTGCCCTTCACCGACTTCCGCCAGACCGTGGAGGGCGGCGCGGTGGTCTGCGCTGACACCATCGAGGACCTGGCCGCCTTGATCGACGTCCCGGACATCACGCTGCGCGCCGAGATCGAGTCCGTGGGCGCCGTCGCCGACGGGCGGGGCACGGACCGGTTCGGCCGCACCAGCGTCGAGGCCGCCCTTGCCGCGCCGTTCGCCGCCGTGCGGGTCGTTCCGGCCCTGTTCCATACCCAAGGCGGACTCGTCGTCGACGACCGTGCGCGAGTCACCCAAGCCGATGGCTCGCCGATCGCCGGTCTCTACGCATCGGGGGGTGCTGCCGCCGGGATCTCCGGGCACGGGGCATCGGGGTATCTCGCGGGCAACGGCCTGCTCCCAGCCCTCGGCCTCGCCTACCTCGCCGCTGAAGATGTCTTTGCCGGCATCGCGTCGGTTCCCGCATCGCCCTGAAGGAGAACGCATGAAGCTCGACACGATCATCAAGAACGTCACCGTGGTGCGACCCGACGTCGACTCCGCGCCCGACGGCGAGACGCTCGACATCGGCATCGCGGACGGCAGGTTCGCCCTCATCGGCAATGGCATCGCCGAAGACGATGCCGCGGCGGTGATCGACGGGCGTGGGAGGCTGGCTTTCCCCGGCGTGGTGGACGCGCACCAGCACTGGGGCATCTACAACCCGCTGACCGAGGACACCGACAGCGAGAGCCGGGCCAGCGCCCAAGGAGGTGTGACCACTGGCCTGACGTACATGCGCACCGGCCAGTACTACCTCAACCGGGGCGGCTCATACCGGGAGTTCTTTCCTCAGGTGCTCGAGGCATCCGAAGGCAGGTCCTACATCGACTACGGGTTCCACCTCGCTCCCATGATGCGGGAGCACATCGATGAGATCCCCTCGATCATCACCGAGTTCGGCGTCCCGTCCTTCAAGATCTTCATGTTCTACGGCAGCCATGGGCTGCACGGACGTTCTGCGGACCAGAGCCAGTTCCTCATGATCCCCGAAGGGGAGCGGTACGACCTCGCGCACTTCGAGTTCGTCATGCGAGGCATCCAGAAGGCGCGCGAGGAGCTGCCGGATCTCGCCTCGCAGATCTCGCTCTCCCTGCATTGCGAGACCGCAGAGATCATGACGGCCTACACCCGGATGGTTGAGCAGGAGGGGTCCCTGTCCGGACTCGCGGCATACAGTGCCTCGCGGCCACCCCACTCCGAGGGGCTGGCCGTCACCATCGCCTCCTTCCTGGCCGACGAGACCGGCCTGCCGAACATCAACCTCCTCCATCTGAGCTCCCAGAAGGCCCTGAAGGCAGCCATGCTCATGGCGAAGACGTTCCCGCACGTCGACTTCCGCCGCGAGGTGACCATCGGCCACCTCGTCGCCGACATCGACACGGCAGATGGCCTGGGCGGGAAGGTCAACCCCCCACTGCGTCCCAGGCAGGACGTCGAGGCACTCTGGCACCACCTGCTCGCCGGCGACATCGACTGGGTCGTGTCCGATCACGCCTGCTGCAAGGACGAGATGAAGTTCGGGGGCAGCCGCGACGATATCTTCGCGGCCAAGTCGGGCTTCGGGGGCGCGGAGTACCTCCTGCCGGCCCTCGTCAGCGAAGGCCAGAAGCGAGGTCTCAGCTACCAGCGCATCGCGCAGCTCACGTCGATGGCCCCGGCCGAGAGGTACGGTCTGACCTCCAAGGGACGGATCGCGGTGGGCTACGACGCCGACTTCTGCCTGGTCGACCCGTCCAGCTCCTGGACGGTCCACTCGGCGGACTCCCAGTCGACTCAGGAGTACACCCCCTTCGAGGGCTTCGAGCTGGGCGCAAAGGTCACCGACACCTGGGTGCGCGGTTCGCAGGTCCTGAAGGACGGCAACGTCGTGGGAACACCGCTTGGCCGGTACGTGCCTCGCGGCACTGCGCGCGAGCGGAACGCGTGAGTGTGGATCCCGCCGACGGGCCGCTGACCGGGCTGCGGGTCCTCGACCTGTCCACGATCCTTGCCGGGCCGCTCGCTGCCCAGATCCTCGGCGACTTCGGGGCAGACGTCATCAAGATCGAGCATCCGACCCGTGGGGACGGCATGCGAGGTCATGGGCTCGCCAAGGACGGGCACTCGCTCTGGTGGAAGATGATCAGCCGCAACAAGCGGACCCTCGGGCTTTATCTAGGTGACCCGGAAGGCGCCGCCGTCTTCAAACGGCTCGCAGCGAGCGCCGACATCGTCGTGGAGAACTTCCGCCCCGGCACCCTTGAGCGCTGGGGCCTCGGCTACGACGTCTTGTCCGGCCTCAATCCGAGGCTGATCCTCCTGCGGGTCACCGGCTTCGGGCAACGGGGACCCTACGCGAGCAGACCCGCGTTCGGCACCCTCGTCGAGGCCATGAGCGGCTTCGCGCACCTCACCGGCCAACCGGACGGCCCGCCCACGCTGCCGGCGTTCGGGCTCGCCGACTCGATCGCCGGCGTGGCCGGGGCAGCAGCCGTCTCCATGGCCCTGTACGAGCGCGAACGGCACGGCAAGGGGCAGGAGATCGACCTCGACCTGCTCTCACCCATCATGACCGCAGTCGGCCCCGGAGTGATCTACGCCGACCAGCTCGGGCTGGATCAACAGCGCACCGGCAACCGGTCCAGCAACAACTCGCCAAGGAACACGTACCGTACGGCCGACGGGCACTGGCTTGCCGTCTCGACCAGCGCGGACGCCATTGCCGAGCGGGTCCTTCGCTTGGTCGGTCATCCCGAGGTGATCGAGGAGCCCTGGTTCCGGACCGGCAGGCAGCGGGCCGCCCACGCCGACCAGCTCGACACCTACGTCGGGGACTGGGTCGGCGCCCGGTCACGAGACGATGTCATGGACGCCTTCGAGGCGGCAGGGGCTGCGGTTGCGCCGGTCTACAAGCCGAGTGAGCTCCTGGAAGACCCACAGGTCAAGGCGCTCGACCTGATCACCACCGTGAAGGACGAGGACCTCGGGGCCATTCGCATGCAAAACGTCATGTGGAGGATGACACGCACCCCCGGGCGAATACGGTCCACTGGGCGCGAGCTTGGCGCGGACACCGCGACAATCCTGAAGGCCGAGGGGCTGAGTCAGTCGCAGATCGATGACCTCCGCGCCCGCGGCACTCTCTCCTGATCCCGGAGAAGCGCGGTCGACGGGAAGCGGTGGGCCGGCGTTGAAGTCTCGAGGACGGCGGACGTGCAGTAGCGACGAAGCGTTGCGACAGGATTGGCTATGTGGCTTATGTGGGAATGTGGGAATGTAGCGGGCCCGAGGGTCGGACTGCTGCTGACCGCCCCCGGAGCGCTCGCGTGGCCAACGCCTGGGCAAGGGAAGGCAACAAGGAGCTGAGCCGCGCCCTCGCTTCCGATCGCGAGGTTGCGGTGGGCACGGGCATCGTCAGGAGCACATTGCGGTCGAGAGCAGGACGCTTGTCCCTGCGGCGGATCGCCAGTCAGCACACCGGTCGGAGGGTGGCCGACCTCGCGTCCGAAGTCATCGCCAAAGTAGAGCTCGTCCTGCCCCGGGCAGTCATGAAGAACGCCGCACAGCGTCTGGGCCCCCAGCACCGCGTTCATCGCGTCTGGACCGCTCGCGACCCTGAGGCGGTCCGAGCGAGATCGTCTGCAGGTGGGATAACGCCCCGGACTACTCGAGCCCAACCCCCGAGGGCTGGGAAGGGCGGCGCCTTCCGGAAGCGTCGAGACCCGTGCACCCGCCATGCCCGACCCGGCGCGGCGAAAACGCGCGGCTCCGCGCTTTCCGGGCAGGCCGCCACTGGGGGAGGCAACGCAGCCCGCCGCACGCGAGGGGGGCGCGGCGGCGGGCTGCTGCTTGTGGGGTGGAGCGCCGAGCGAAACCGGCGCTCGAGGGCGTCAGCGGCTGAGGGGTCAGGGTCTGCCGAGTCGGCGGGTTGCCTTCGCCAGGGTGCCGGTGAGCACCTGTGCGGCCTTCTGCTTCTTGCCCTGCTGAGGACCGAGCACGATCAGGGTCCCAGTGAGCACAGGGGTGACCCACTGCAGGACGCGCAGCTGCTGCTGCAGTTTGGTGTCACGGTCGGGCGTGGCCGTGCTGGGCACGGTCCCGGAGGTCACCGGCGCCGGGGCGTCGGTGCGCAGGTGGGCACCGAGGATGCCGCTGTATGCGGTGCTGGCCACGGCTGCGAGGGTGAGGACGGTCTTGACGGTGGTGTTGGAGCCGATGGTGGGCTGGTGGGGCAAGCGGGCACGGTTGCTGAGCGTCAGGCCGAGACTACCCATCGCGTGAGCGCCGATCGCGCCGACGGCAACAGGCGACCAACGACCCCACCCATCTGCGGCGACCTTGACTCGTCCCCCGGCCGTGACGCCGCGGGAGGCGCCGGTCAACCCAATGGCTCCCATGAGCGACCCACCGAACCACGCAGCAGCGCCCAGGTCGTGCAGGGCCCGGCTGAGCATGTCTTCGTTGTTCACGGCACCGTCTCCCACCGTTCTCCCATGGTCTCGGGGCTGGAGTCTCCTCGAGGATCGCGCGGGGCGGCGAGTGGTGCGGCCGGGACAGGTCGTCCTGACCGCACCACCCGCGTTCTCAGATGTTGAACTTGTCCTTCAGACCGCCCAGGAGATCCTGAGGGTTGACGCCGAGGCTACCCAGCTGGTCGGCGTGCTGGTCCGTGTCGACCTGGTCCGGCAGCTGCTGCTCGGCCTGGTCAGCCTGCTGGTGGTCGCCTCGGTTCTTGAGCATCTCGATGATCTGCTGCTTGTCGATCTGCATGAACGTCTCCTTCTCTCTCGGATGGCTGTGCAGTCTTGCGACGACTGGCTCAGCGCCGGTCGCGTGTGTTGACGTCGCCCTCGGTCTCGATCTGCTCCTTGCGGACCTCCTCGCTGACCTGACGCTCCTCGGTGACGGTCTCCTTGCCGAGCTTGACCCGCTCCACCGGGACCGCCTCCTTCTCGACCACGACCTGCTCCTCGGTGAGGACGACCTCGTGCTCGTCCTCGCTGATGGCCGGGCCGTCGAGCGCCTGGTCGCGGTTCGCGTCGGTGATCGGCTCGCGCTCGAGGCGGACCTCTTCACGAGTGACCGGCACGGTGACGTTCTGCTGCTCGGTGACGACGTGCTTGCGCAGTCGGGCCTTCCCGGCCTGCACCTGCTCGGTGCCGACCTTGAGCTGCTCCTCCGACCGGGTCATCGCGTCACCCGTGGTCGACCGTGCCGCGTCGTCGCTCGTCATGCCGACCTCGTCGCCCCTACGGCCACCACGCGCCGGCAGGCCCGAGTCGGACTGCTGCTCGGAGTAGTCCATCCCGTAGTGGCGGTAGAGGGCGGCCTCCTCGTCCTGGGACAGGTGACCCTGGTCGGCCGTGACCCTGGGCGCGTCCTTGACCTGCTGCTTCGTGTGCGGCACCGAGAGGCCGGAGTCGGTGACGTCGGCCTGGGCGACTGGGACGAACGACTCGTTGTTGCCGAACAGGCCGGTCTGGACGGTCGCCCATTCGGGCCGCCCGGTTGCGTCGTCAAGGTAGATCTGGCCGAGCTTGCCAAGCTTGTCACCGTCGGCGCCGTAGACGGTCTGGCCGATCAGCTGGTCGATCTGGTTGGTGTCGATCATCAGATGCCTTCTTCCGTGGTAGGGGAATGCAGGGATAGGTCCGGAGAACGGGTTTGCTGTTCGATGGTAGTGGGCCTCCTCCTCAGGTCATGGTGTCCGGCTGCCCGACGTTTGTCGCGAGCGGGTGGCGTCAGTGGACACGCGGTTGCGCTCGGTCTCGATTCGCGGTGCGCAGCTGGACGAGACAGTGCAGGTCGTCCCGTTCCAGCACCTGTCGAAGCTGCGCGCTCACGTCATCGGCCGCTCCGGCAACGACCTTGAGGTCCGCCCCTCGCTCGATGGTGGCGTCCAGACGGGCGACGAGCTGGCCGCGGTCGCGTTGGATGCTGCCGCGGGCCGACCTGACGCCCGGTGTCGCCTGCAGCACCTCGGCTGCGGTCGACGCGACGGTGCTCGCCTCCACCATGAGCCTTCCCTGGCGGTTAGAGCCCGGCAGGTTGAGGTGGCTGACACCGCGGTCGGGCAGGTGCCCGACGAGCCAGCGCAGGCCGAGCAGGAGGAGCAGGACACCGAGGACGCCGAGAGCCCACGGCCACCAAGCCTGCCGGGGCACCCAGTCCAGTCCCGACAGGTCAAGGCGCGGTGGCATGGCGACGATCCGCCCGCTCCACCAGGCGACCCCCGCCAGCCCCGCAGCGATGAGCAGGAGAGCCAGCAGGACCGTCAGTATGCGGTCGACCGCGAGCGTCGCGCGGCTCACCGTTGGGCTCCTTCTCTGCTGACCTTCACGATTGGTGGGCTGTCCAGTGGGGTCAGCCGCTCCGACACCGCCGAGTGGACCTGCTCCGTCACCTCGGGAGAGCCGGTGCTGCGGACCTGCACGTGGAGAGCTCGACGGGTGGCTCGGGTCTTCGCGGCCAGGACCCCGTCGACCTGTTCCGCGGCCGACTGCGCCAGACGCGAGACGTCCTTGGGCCGCAGGAAGACCCCGGTGGTGGAGGTGACGGAGGTTGCGCTGCGCGGGCGGGGCCGCAGAGCCGTCACGAACAGCCACAGCCCCAGCAGCACGAGCGCAGCGCCGACCGGCACCATCCATGCCGCCGGACGAAGCCCGTTGACCGCCCGACCGGCCTGCTCGACCCACGGCGAGCCGTGAATCACACCTGCAGTGACGAGGGCATCGCGGATCGCCACGACGCCCGACAGGGTGAGCAGGAGCGCAAGGACCAGACCAACTGCTGAGATTGCGCCCGGCCCGACCGGCGTCTTGGCCGCATCCAAAGCGTCGGCCGGTGGATCCTGAGCCTGGCTGTCGGTGCTCGGCGGAGCATCCGGCGCGGTGGCTGCGGTGCTCACTGCACTCGCCGTTCAGTCGGCCGCGTCTCGCGGACGACCCTCGCGACGGTCACATCGACGCTGTCGACCTGCAGCCCGACAAGCTCGTGCAGGCGGCTACGGACCCGTTCACGCACCGTGGCTGCCGTCGTGGCCAGGGGCATCGCCCACGCAACGGCAATGTCCAGGCTGACCTTCGCGTGACCGCCGGCGACCTCGGCATCCGCCTTGGGGTAGCGGCGACCGACCACGCCCTCCAGTGCTGAACCAGTGCTGACCACCCCGGCCACCTCGCCTGCGGCGATGCTCGCGACTCGCGCGGCCACCCGCTCCGCGACGTCGAGCCGGCCGCGCTGACCCGGGTCAGCGGCGTGACTTGGGCCGGAGTCAGTCACGACGGCGACCACCCAGCAGCTTGCCGAGGTCGACCTCTCCGTCGTAGTGACCACCCACGGCATACCCCACGACGCCCAGGACGAGCGCGACGAGGAAGCCGACGAAGCCTCCGGCGGCCGCGGCGATGCCGAGCAGGAGCCCGGCCAGCAGGCCGATGCTTGATGTGGTCATCTCTGGTCTCCCTCGTTGCTCTTGGTTGCGTCATCCCAGCGACCCGATGCGGGCGAGCAGCGACCGAGGTGGACACGTGTACGACCTGCCCGACGCCCCCTTGTTCCTCGGCAGCGAGCCGGCGAGCTCAGGCCATCAGCGGGCTGGGTGGGCAGGGTCCGCCCCAGGGCCCACCGTGCATGGGGAGAGCGGCCAGATGGCCCGGGCTGGCTCATCAGCCGTCCCCTCTCACGACGTCCGGCGGTGCGGCGACGTCCTGGACCACGACATCGACCTCGGTCCCGGTCATCGAGGCGGCGACGGCCCGGATCGCGTCTGCTGTCGGACCCACGGCGGCTCCCCACCTCAGGACGACATCGACCTCGGCTCGGTCCGGGCGCAGGCGGACCCCTTCGACCCTTCTGCCCCGCAGGTAGGTCGCAACCTCCCCGAAGGTCCCCGGGTGGGTGTCCGCCACACCGTCGACGAGCAGCACGGCCTGGCGCACGGCATCCGCCAAGCTCGTCGTCGTGTCCGGGTGGGCGCTCACTGGACGCGGGGCTCGCTCGGCGGGGTGTCGCTCTTGCCGTCCTCGTCCTCGTCACTCTCGAGGAAGACGTCCTGGACGTCGATGTTGACCTCGGTGACGTCGAGGCCGGTCATCCGCTCGACAGAGGAGATGACGTTGCGCCGAATGCCCTGGGCCAGGTCCGTGATGGAGACGCCGTACTCGGCGACGAGCTGCACGTCGACCGCAGCCTGACGCTCGCCCACCTCCACGGAAACTCCTTGGCTGTGGTTGGTCCGGCCGCCGGGGAACCGTTCGCGCAGGGCGCCCACAGCTCGGGCGGTGCCGCCGCCCAGGGCATGGACGCCCGAGACCTCTCCCGCGGCGATCCCCGCGATCTTGGCCACCACGGCGTCCGCGATCGTGGTCTTGCCCTGCTCGGTGACGAGAGCGGACCGCGGCTCGCTCGACTGCACCGCGGTGCTGGAGGAACTTGTCGGGCTGCTTGAAGGGGTGGCGCTCACTAGGACTCCTAGAGTGGTTCAGACGGACCGGACACTCTCTTTGATGCAATGCCGCCCATGACCGTCACGCGATCCTCGATGTGACTTAGGGCACAGTCGTGCCAGGGTTGCTCGGCTGATCCGACGGGGAACCGTCTGACCGTGACCGAGCAGCTGGTGTTGCCGGGCCGCAGTCGCAGCCGAGGGCCCACGGCGCCAGGAACAAGACCAGACTGGAGGGAGCATGTTGGTGGCCGCGCTCTCCCCGCCCACCCCACCCTCGGCCGATCATGCCTTGGCCCGGCGCGCCGCGCTGGGCGACCGCCGAGCCTTCGCGGACATCGTCTACCGGCATGCTCCCGGGATGTTCCGCTACGCGACGACGATGCTCGACGGCAACGTCCACGACGCCGAGGACGCCGTCCAGAACGCGTTGACCAAGGCGTGGCAGCACCTGCCCCAGTTCCGGGCGGAGGCCAGTCTGCGCACCTGGCTCTTCCGCATCACCGCCAACGAGGTGCTGGCCCTGCGCCGCCGCCGCCGCCCCATCCCGCTGGATGACCAGCTGCTGGAGCCCATGCGCGCACCGGTGAGGGACCAGCCAGAGCAGCGGCTCGACGAAGAGGAGCTGAGAGCTGCGCTCACCGCTGCCCTCAACGAGCTGCCGTGGAGACAGCGCGCTTGCTGGATTCTGGCTGAGTATGAGGAGATGACCTACGAGCAGATTGCGGAGGCACTGGACACACAGGTCACCGTCGTGCGTGGGCAGCTTCACCGAGCACGGCGGACCTTGGCGATAAGGATGGCCCGGTGGAAGTGACGCCTGACAGCCCGCGTCGCGAGCCGCCCTCGGGCGGCCCGCCGCAGACGCCTGTCCTCGGCGAGGCCGCTGCCGCGCTGCGACGGCATACGGAGAATCGATGGGTGGAGGTCTCCGATCGCGTCGTCGCCAAGGCGATGAGGGCCACGCGGCGCTCGTACCCCATCCGCGCCGGAGCCAGCAGCGGTCCGATCCAGATCAGCGAACAGGTGCTCGTCTCGTACCTGCGGGCTGCGATCGACGGCACTGTGCCCGGCTCGGCCCTGACGCACGTGACACTCGGGGTCAAGGGCCGCGACGAGCTGTCCGGTGTGATCATCCAGCTGATCGCCCAGTTCGGCGTCCCGCTCCTCCCGGTCGCCGACGAGGTGAGAGAGCGGGCGATCGAGTGCCTGCAAGGGCTCCTCGGGCCGACGCCGACTCCGGTCAGCGTTCTCCCCCTGCACGTCCACTTCACTGACGTCGTCACGGGGCCACCGGATGCGGGGCGCCCCGATGCAGCGGCGGTCAGGTCTGCGGGCGACCGCTGACCGGCGCAGCAGTTGTTGCGCGCCGCAACGGCACGGGTATGCCGGGCAAGGACATCCGAACGAGGCCTGAGCCGGCCTGGCCGCCGGGTCAGCCCGAGTGCCGCGTCGGACGGACCGGGTCGTAGTCTCGTCATTTCCGCCCGGCGACCTCACTGCGAAAGGGCGTTCGCCCGTGCCTGACTCCCCACCCGCTGTTGCCGGCTCGCCGACCGGACCAAGCCGGTACGTGACCCGAGCGGCGCTCGCCGGCGTGGCTCTGGCCTTGGTGGCGGTGCCGTTCGCCCTGCTTCTCCTGCTGGTCGAGGACACCTGGACTCCCCTCGCGGAGGCCGACCGTGGAGCCCGCGACAGCCTCCACCACTATGGCCTGACCCATCCCGGCTTCGTCTCGGCGATGCGCGTCGTCAGCAACTCCGGATCCGGCCTGGCGTGGCAGGTCGTCAGCGCGGTCGTCGTGGTCTGGCTGCTCTCCCAACGTCTATGGCGGCTGGCCCTCTTCACCGTCATCACGATGGCCGGGTCCTCGCTGCTGAACGGGGCAGTGAAGCTTGCCGTCCACCGGGGACGGCCGAGCGTGGTCCAGCCGTTCGTCAACGAGCCGGGAGCGAGCTTCCCCAGCGGCCACTCGCAGGCCGCCGTGGTGGGGTATGGGGTGCTCCTGCTGGTCTTCCTGCCGGTTCTCAGCCGGGAGCGGCGGCGCCTGGCCTTCGCCGTCTCGGCGGTCATGGTCCTGGCCATCGGCTTCTCCCGGGTGGCGCTCGCGGCGCACTACGTCTCGGACGTCGCGGCAGGCTTCGTCCTCGGGCTCGCGTGGCTCGCCGCCATGACCGCGCTCTTCAGTGCGTGGCGAGTGCAACGCGGCCGCACCAAAGTCACCCCACGAGAAGGACTTGCCCCTGAGCAGGCTGAGCGCCTCGACCCCACCAGCTCACCGGGCGCTGCCTCCCGTCCTGCGCCGGAGTAAGGGGTCCTCCGGTCATTCGTCGGTGTGGTCGGTGCCGCCGAAGGCCCTCTACTCAGGAGCGCTACTGACCGCGGCTGCTGACCGCATTGGTCCGGAGGGCACCGGCGACCGCGGGATCGGCGTTCGACGGCTGTAGCTGCCGAGTGCGCCCGGGTCCACCTCCGATGATCTGTCGACCTCGATGCAGCGCCAACTCTGTGGCTGCCGGCTTATCAGCCTTCGCCGGTCGTGCCGCCCGCGCCGACGGTAGCCCGGACTGCCCTCCGGGCGCGTCTGCCGTGCCCGGCAGGTGAGGCACGGCATACCGGGTGGTTGTGGTGTAGCCACCGTCACCGAGGTGGCTGCCGGGCGGCTTCGTTGCCAGTTGGGCGGCATTTCTTGAGCCAGGAGTTGTGTCGAGCGCGCGAGCATGGTGTAGTCGGAACACCAGCCCGCACTGCCCCAGACCCGGCATTGGGCCTTCTTCGTCGCCTTTCGGACTGGGGTAGCACATGTCGGCCTTCACCATTGACCCAACGTCGTTGAGCGCGGGCTCCACCTCCACGACCGACACCGCCACGAGCTCGCCTGACACCGCGGCGGCCGGCGCACTGGGCGCGGCCAGGGCGGAGACGGTGACGTCTGACCGGTCCACCGTCCGGACCCGCCATGTCAGCGCCTACGCGGACCTGTCCGCGCGGGTCCGCGCGATCGGTCTGCTGCAGCGGCGGCGCAGCTACTACTGGTGGCACGGGATGTCCCTCGTCGGTGTGCTCGTCGCCCTGGGCCTCGCCTTCGTCCTGCTCGGCGACTCCTGGCTCCAGCTCGTCGTCGCGGGCGTGCTCGGGGTCGTCATGTGCCAGTTCGGCTTCCTCGGCCACGACGCCGCCCACCGACAGGTCTTCGGCTCAGCGAGCAGCAACGAGTGGGCCGCGCGCGTGGTCTCCACGGTCTTCGTCGGCCTGAGCTACGGGTGGTGGACGCACAAGCACAACAAGCATCACAGCGGTCCGAACCAGGAGGACAGGGACCCCGACATCAGCTCCGGCGTCCTGGCCTTCACGCCGCGAGTCGCCGCCACCCGCACCGGGTTTGCTGCGTGGTTCGCTCGGCGCCAGGGCTTCTTCTTCTTCCCGCTCCTGCTCCTGGAAGGTCTCAACCTCCACGTCGCAGGGATCCGGACGCTGATCGAGCGCCGCGACCTGCCGCACCGCAGGCTCGAGGGGGCGCTCATCACGCTCCGGCTCGGCGGCTACCTGACGGTGCTCTTCGTCATGCTTTCCCCCGCCATCGCCACGAGCTTCCTCGCGGTGCAGCTGGGCCTGTTCGGGCTGCTGCTCGGCGGCTCGTTCGCCCCCAACCACAAGGGGATGCCGGTCGTCCCCAAGAACATGAAGATCGACTTCCTGCGTCGCCAGGTCGTCATGTCCCGCAACATCCGTGGCGGCTGGCTGACCGACCTGGCCATGGGCGGCCTGAACTACCAGATCGAGCACCACCTCTTCCCGAGCATGGCCAGGCCGAACCTTCGCCGGGCCCAGCCGATCGTCAAGGCGTTCTGCCGAGAGCAGGGGATCCCCTACACCGAAACCAGCCTGATCCAGTCGTACGGGATCGTCGTGCGGTACCTCAACGCCGTCGGCCTGCGGGCCCGCGATCCCTTCGAGTGCCCGCTGGTGCGCGAGTACCGCGGTTAACAGCGACAGCAGCGCCGTTCCCTAGCCACGTCCCACGTGACGCGGGAGGTCAGGTCCCAGGCGGCAGCGGGTTCTCCACTCCCACTAGCGCGGTCGGCAGGCGAAGCGTCTCGAGACGCAGTTCGCTCATGAGGTCGCCCTTGCGCGGTTGGAACAGATGAGTTCGAGTATGCCGTGGCACGGGTGATGGCCCCTCCGGCGTTGACGCACGGTCCAGATCAGCTCGGTCTGTGTCCTAACGGGCCTGACGAAGGTTGCCAAAGTCACCAGCCTGGGATGAGATGGCCATGCTGCGGGCACGGGATGACACCCGTGCCCGTCACCATGGAGCCGGAAGCACGAGGAGGGCACGTGGCGGCACAGCAGGGACAGCCCGGCGGAACGCGCCAGAGGGCGGCCGCCGGACGGTCTGACCAGGCCTCGATGCGTCGGAGCAACATGGGTCTCATCCTTCGACACCTCAAGGACCACGCCGGTCAGAGCCGCGCCCGGGTCGCCGCGGAGACCGGCCTGTCCAAGGCGACCACCTCGAGCCTCATCGGTGACCTCGTCGAGCGGGGCCTCGTCACCGAGGGCGAGCTGCACCGTGCCGGCTCCGTGGGTCGTCCGGGTCTCGCCCTGCACCTCGACGGACGTCACCTCTGCGGCGTCGGGCTGGAGATCAACGTCGACTACCTCAGCGTCACCGCGCTCGACCTCACGGGCACGCTCCTCCTGGAGGCGACCCGGCCCATCGACGCAGCGGCCTTGTCGGTCGAGGAGGTGCTCGCGGAGGTCGCCGACCTGTTGAAGTCCACGATGCGGTCCGGGCGAGCGCGCGGCGTGCGCACCGTGGCCATTGCCATCGCGGCGCCCGGCTCGATCGACATCGACACCGGCGAGGTGCAGTTCGCGCCCAACATCGGGTGGCGGGACGTCGCGCTCGTCACGGGTCTGGTCCGACTCCTGGGCCGCACGGCGCCACCGATCTTCCTGGAGAACGACGCCAAGCTCGGCGCACTCGCCGAGTATGCCGGCGTCTCCCACTCCGGGATACGTGACCTGCTCTACATCACCGGAGACGTCGGCGTCGGCGGCGGCATCATCACCGACGGCCGCCTGCTTCGGGGGTTTTCGGGGTTCGCCGGCGAGATCGGGCACATGCCGATGGACCCGCACGGACGCCCGTGCGCCTGCGGCCGGACCGGCTGCTGGGAGACGATGGTGGGGCTCTCCGCCTTCCTGCGACTCGTCGGCGACCCCGGGGATCCCGTCCGGGACACCCAGCGCCCGCTCGAGGACCGGCTCGCCGACATCAACGCCCGTGCCGACCGCGAGGACCAGCGGACTCTCGCGGCGATCGAGACGATCGCCGAGGGGCTCGGAATCGGCGTGTCGCTGCTCGTCGACATCCTCAACCCGCGGCTGGTCATCCTCGGCGGCTACTTCGCCTACCTCGCCGACCGTCTCGTCGGTCCGCTCACCGCCGCCCTGGCGGAACGTCGCATGTCACCGCAGGCGGAGTGCGCCGTCTCCGGGTCGACGCTGGGCCTGACCTCTGCCGCGCGCGGGGGTGCACACCTGGCCCTGGAGACGGTCTTCCGTGACCCGGTCAACGTCGGGGAAGCGGGGCCGAAAGCCTACTCCGCCTGACCCCTGGTGGTGGGTTCAGAGCAGCGAGAGCGGCGTCCACCCGGACTTGACCTTTTGCGCCGTCCCACCAAATAATTCGGGCTCTGAACAAAGGGACCTCGGGAGACCTCGGTGGGCTGTCAGCGACGGGTGGTGTCATGACCTTCAACCCCGACAGCCACCTCGCCACGGAGGTGTTCGGTCAAGCCGACGACTGGGCCGCCGTCACGGCACGGGTCGCCGAGCTCAGCCATGTGCTCCCGGCCCCGGGCGCTCGGCTGGCCGTCGTCGGCTGCGGGACCTCCTTTCACATGGCCCAGGCGTACGCCGCGCTGCGCGAGCAGCGTGGCCAGGGCGAGACCGACGCCTTCGCCGCGAGCGAGCACCGCCTCGGTCGGGACTACGACGCAGTGCTGGCCATCTCCAGGTCGGGTACCACGACGGAGGTCATCGAGCTGCTGACGTCGCTGCGTGACCGAGACGTCACGACGACCGCCATCGTCGCCACAGCGGGCACTCCCGTGACGACGCTCGTCGACCGCGTGATCCTCCTCGGCGAGGTGGACGAGCAGTCGATCGTCCAGACCCGCTTCGCGACGTCGACGCTGGCCCTCCTGCGTGCCTCCCTCGGTGACGACCTCACCCAGGCCGTGACCGACGCCCGCGCCGTGCTCGCCGAGGACGAGGCGCAGAGTCTGGCCAGCATCGCCGATGCCGGGCAGGTGACCTTCCTCGGTCGCGGGTGGACCGTCGGACTGGCCGAGGAGGCAGCCCTGAAGCTGCGCGAGTCGGCCCAGTTCTGGGCCGAGTCCTATCCGGCGATGGAGTACCGCCACGGCCCGGTGAGCATCGCCACCACCGGCCGGGTCACCTGGGCCCTGGGTGAGGTGCCGCAGGGCCTCGCCGACCAGGTCGCGCGCACCGGCGCGCACTTCGAGCACCGCGACATCGACCCGCTGGCCGAGCTGGTCCGGGTCCACCGCCTCTGCCTGACCAAGGCGCGCCAGTTCGACCTCGACGCCGACAACCCGCGCCACCTCAGCCGGTCGATCATCCTCACCCCGGCGCAGCACTGACGTGCCCCCGGGTGTGGACATGGTCGCAGCGCTCGACGTGGGGGGCACGCGGATCAAGGCGGCGATGGTCGACCGCTCCCTGACCGTCCTGGCCCGCACGACCGCGCCGACGCCCCCGAACATCGGTCAGGACATCGGCGCGGCGGTGCGCGCCTGCGTGGGCCACCTCATGGACGAGCTGCGCGGTGCGGACCATGAGGTCCGGCTCGTCGGGTGTGGCGTCGTCGTCCCGGGACTCGTCGACGAGTCGACGGGCACCGGCCTGCTCTCCGTCAACCTCGGATGGCGGGACCTCCCGATCCGCGACGCGGTCCAGGCTGCGGTCGGCGTGCCCATCGGGGTCGGGCACGACGTGCGGGCCGGGCTCGTCGCCGAGTCACGGCTCGGAGGCGCCAGGGGAGCGAGGAACGTCCTGTTCATGCCGGTCGGCACCGGCATCGCGGGCGCGCTGATGCTTGACGGCTGGGTGGTCTCCGCCGACGGCTGGGCCGGCGAGCTCGGCCACATGACCATCGACCCCGACGGGCCGCCGTGTGCGTGCGGCGGGGCGGGATGCCTCGAGGGCATCGCGTCGGCAGCCGCCATCGCCCGGGAGTATGCCGTCCTCTCCGGTCGCCCGGTCGGCGCGGAGACCGTCGCTCGGCTGGCCACCGACGGTGAACCCACCGCCGTGGCCGTCTGGAGGCGGGCCGTCGCGGCGCTGGCGCAGGCCATCGTCACCACGGTGACGATCACCGGCGTCGACCTCGTCCTCATCGGCGGCGGCCTTGCGGAGAGCGGTGAGACGCTGCTCGCACCGCTGCGCAGGGAGGTCGCCGAGCGGCTGACCTTCCAGCGCCCGCCGCACGTGGCGCGCGCCTCCCTCGGCGACCGTGCCGGCTGCCTCGGCGCGGCCTGCCTCGCCTGGGACGCCCAGTGATCCTCACCGTGACGCCGAACGCCGCCCTCGACGTCACCTACGACGTGACGTCGTTGATGCCGCGGGCCACCAATCGGGTCCGGGCTGTCCGCCACCGGGCGGGCGGAAAGGGTGTCAACGTGGCCTCGGTGCTCACCGGTCTCGGGGTTCCGGTCACGGCAACCGGCTTCCTCGGCGGCCGGACCGGGCGCCGAGGTCGCTGCTGACCTCGGCGCCCGGAAGGTGGCCCGCTCGTTCTACCCCTGCGCGGGCGAGTTGCGGCGCACGGTCAACGTCGTCTCGGCGGAGGACGGCGACGCGACGATCTTCACGGAGCCCGGCCCCGCCGGCACGCAGGCCGAGTGGTCGACCCTCGTGGACGGCATACCGGAGCTGCTCACCACAAGCGGGGCCACCGTTCTGGTGCTGTCCGGAAGCCTGCCGCGCGGGGTCCCCGCCGACGCGTACGCCGAGCTCGTGGTGCTCGCGCGGGACCATGGAGTGCTGACCATCGTCGACGCCGAGGGAGCCTCGCTGTGGCGGGCGGTTGACGCCCATCCCTACGTCGTCAGGCCCAACCTCACCCGGTTGACCCGTGCCCGTACCTGGCCGCCGCCCGGACCGCGGTGACCGACGAGGCGGCGCGCTTGCTGCAGCTGCTTGCCGGTAGATGACGAGGTCAGTGGCGAGGAACGCCGGACGCTGGTGTGGCTCGTCGTGCGGCGGTCAGGTGATCCACCTTCCTCGGCGCAGGACAGCCTCGAGAGCGATGTCGTCGTCGCCCACGACGAGCACGTCCGCGAGGCGGCCGGCCTCGAGGGTGCCGACGTCGTCGAGTCCCAGTGCCCGGGCCGGTGTGCGCGAGGCTGCCGTCACGGCGTCCACAAGCGGGATGCCGGCCTCGGTCACACACCACCGGACGACGTCGAGGAGAGTCGCCACACCGCCGGCGATCGAGCCCCCCTCGACCAGTCGAGCGGTGCGGTCGGCGACGACGACGTCCTGCCCCCCGAGGGTGTACGTGCCGTCGGGCATTCCGCTCGCCGCCATCGAGTCGGTGATGAGGCTGAGTCCGTCGGGCCCGACGAGGTCGAAGAGCATCCGCACCGTGCCCGGGGCGAGGTGGACGCCGTCGCCGACCACCTCGAGCACCGCGTCGCCCTTCGCGGCCTGGGCCAGGGACGCAGCCACCGGTCCGGGGGCGCGGTGGTGCAGGGACGGCATACCGTTGAAGACATGGGTGACCAGGGGTCGGCCGCCCCGTGGGGCGACCTCGCGACCCTGCTGCAACGACGCCCACGCCGTGTCGACGTCGGCGTCGGTGTGACCCAGTGCGGGCAGGATGCCGAACCGGGAGAGCAGTGTCGGCAGCGCGTCGCCGCCCCGGCGCTCGGGTGCGTACGTCATCTGTGCCAGGGCGCCGGACGCACCCGCGGCCGCGGCCCTCTCGACGAGTGACTCGACGAGAGGGGCGTCGACGTCCGTGAGGACCGAGGGGTTCTGCGCGCCGCGGCGGGCCATCGAGAGGAAGGGGCCCTCGAGGTGGACGCCGGCGAGGTCACCGCTCGAGACGAGGGCGGCACAGGTCGTGACCCCGGCCGTGAGCGCGCCGGGAGTGTTGGACACGAGGCTGGCCAGCAGGGACGTCGTGCCGCTGCGCTGGTGGTGGCGCGCCGCCGTCAAGACCGACTCCGCATTCCCGCCGAACTCGCCGCCAGCACCTCCGTGGCAGTGCCCGTCCACGAGGCCGGGCAACAGCATGCGCCCGGGGCTCCACCCGTGCGGGGCCTGGGCCGCGCTGTGCTCGGCCGGCACCTCGGCCGCCTTGCCGACAAAGACGATCCGGTCGTCCGACGTGATGACGACGCCGTCGTCGATGACGCCGGAGGGGGCGACGACCCGGCCGCTGAGCAGGATCTGGTCGATGCGGTTCACCCGGCCATCATGTCGGGTGCGGCCGAGGGGAGGAGACGTGCCGGTTGCGACGTTCGGACCATGACCAGCACTCCCTCACCGGTCGGTGACGGCGACTGGGGCGACGAACGCCACCGCGAGATCATCTGGCACGACCCGAGCGCACGGGTGGGTCACCAGGCCGGGACGCCGGGTCGTCTTCGCCGACGCCGACCTGCGCGACAGCGCCGGGAAGGTCCTCGCCACGGCGACCGGCAGCTGCCTCATCGTTTCGGGCTGACCCTCCGCCACACCTGCTCGACCTCCGTCACGGGGGAGCTGGGACACGGTGACGCGTAGAGACCGTCGCGACGGCCTCACCAGCCGCGGCGAGACCGGGGGGTTGCCCGGTCACGCCCGGCGGGCGACGCGCAGGAGGTAGTCGCGCCGGTCGCGCGGGTCGTGGTCGGTCCGTGGACGGCTCGGCACCGGCCCGCGGACCTGCTCGTAGCGCTCAAACGCACTGACCAGGACCCCCTCACCCCGCGTCATGGCCGCCAGGCCCCGCTGCAGCTCGTGAACCCGGGCCGCGGGAATCTCCCCGCTCACGAGGTATGCCGGACCGCGCACCTGGGTCTCCAGGGGCACCGCCCGCAGCGGGGCCAGGGCTGACAGGATGGCTCCCAGCGTGTCGCCCGGGACTTCGAGCTCAAACCGGTGCAGTGGTTCGTGGACCGCTGTGCCGGCCTGCTGGAGTGCGCTCATGAGGACAAATGGCGTCAGGTTGCGGAAGTCACCCGCCGTGCTCGACATGCCTGCGTCGAAGGCGCCGTGCGAGTGGCTCTGGCGTGCCCAGTATCCGGAGTGGGTCAACGTCACGCTGCAGTCGACGACCTCCCACCCGTGGATCCCCTGCCGGAGGGTGTCCACGACGGCGTTCCCCACCGCGGTGAAGAACGCCGGTGGCATGGATCCCGGCTCGACCTCCAGCCGGAACGTGACTCCGTCCCCGACCGGCGCCCGGTCAACGCGCAGGCCCACGGTCGCGAGGAACGGGTTCGAGTCGGTGTCGATCACCTCGACGGCCGCCCCCGACCCGACCGGGCGTTCCACGCAGATGGTCGTCGTCTCCCTGAACGTCACGTCCACGCCGTAGTCGTCGGAGAGCATCGCCTGGATCACCTCCTTCTGCACCTCCCCGTAGAGGGAGACGTAGATCTCGTGCCGCACGTCGTCCTGGCGGAGGCCGACCAGTGGATCCTGCTCGGCGAGCTGGACCAGCGCTGCGTGAAGCGAGCCGCGTTCGGCGGCACGGCTCGGCTCGACGACCGTCTCGAGGGAGGGTGGGGCGAACTGCTGCTGCATCCCGCGGCCGGGCGGAACGCCGATCACGTCACCGATCCACAGGCGTCAGACCCCAGACCCTGGCGATCCGCCCGGCGGTCACCGAAGCCGCCGACCTGGCCGTTCCACTGTCGAACACCCGGATGGCGGTGACCTTGGCGTCGCCGTCGCACCCCAGCTGCAGCCGGTCACGGACGTGGACGGCACCCGAGAACATCCGGACGTAGGCGATCTTCTCGCCGGCCGGACCACGCTCCACCTTGAACACCGTCCCGGAGACGGGGCCGTCGCCGTCTGCGTCCGCCGCCGGCAGGAGCTCGACGATCCCAGCAGTCAGGGCAGCGACGCCGGCACCGGTGGCGGCCGAGCCTGAGAACACCGGGTGCACCATCCCGTTGCGGCTCTGGGCGACGAGCTCGGCGCGAAGCCGCGAGGAGTGACCGTTACCGGGTCGTCCACGCTGGCCGCGAGCAGGTCCTCGTCGTGGTCGATGAGCAGGTCGGTGAGCCGCGCGACGAAGGCAGGGTCGGCCGGATCGTGCGGCCGGAACTGGGCAACCGCCGTGCCGGGCTCGGACGTCCGGCCCATGGCGAGAACGGCGGGCGACAGCCGCTGCGAGATGTCGCGCAGGAGGCGCTCCTCGTCGGCTCCGGCCCGGTCGATCTTGTTGACGAAGAGCAACGTGGGGATGCGCAGATGCTGCAACGCCCGCATCAGCACCTTCGTCTGCGCCTGCACGCCCTCCACCGCAGAGATGACGAGCACGGCCCCGTCGAGCACGCCGAGCACGCGTTCGACCTCGGCGATGAAGTCCGAGTGCCCGGGCGTGTCGATGAGGTTGACCGTGGCGCCGCCGATGGCGAACGACACGACGGCGGAGCGGATCGTGATGCCGCGCTGGCGTTCCAGCGGCAGCGTGTCGGTCTGGGTGCTGCCGGCGTCGACGCTGCCGAGCTCCTCGATGACCCCGGCCGTGTGCAGCAGCCGTTCGGTCAAGCTGGTCTTACCGGCGTCGACGTGCGCCAGGATCCCGAGGTTCAGTGTTGTCACGAAGCGTCATGTCCTCTGCGTAGGTGTCGATTGCCTGCATCTGGGGTATGAGTGCTTCGCGCATGTCCTTCTCCTGGTGGTCGGCTCGTGGTCAGTTGGTCGTCGCAGTAGAGCAGGCGGGCTCCGCGGTCGACAACCGAATTTGCCCAGTAGCATCCGCCCCACACAACCGAGGGAGAGATCTGGCATGACGGGGATGGACGAGCTGGCGGCGCGACTCGACGAGCAGCTCGCGGCAACGGATGCCGAGCTGACCGCCCGCTATCCCGGTGACAGCGGCACGCGGCAGCCGGTCCACACGGTCTACGTGCCGGCCGACCGGTTCCACCCGGGCATCGTGCCGCAGTGGGGCGGCCTGGCCAGGGAGGCCCTCGAGAGCGACCTCAGCGACGTCGCGACGCTGGCGCAGGTGCTCGACGTCGACCGCGCGCTCGCCGCTGAGGTCCTGCCGCTCGTGCGCGCCAAGCTCGAGGACGAGCCGATCGAGGACCTACGGATCGACTTCGAGGACGGCTACGGGATGCGCGACGACTCGACCGAGGACGCCTCGGTCGACGTGGCCGTCAGCGCTCTGCTCGCGGCTCGGAGAGAGG
>JAABUP010001117.1_pt1 | contig 57059 bp, 83 predicted proteins | sample 5559201 | NCBI WGS metagenome assembly JAABUP01 (sample SAMN10711887, study PRJNA513373) | rock metagenome | isolation source: Antarctica rocks | place: Antarctica | reverse complement strand
GTGATGTACAAGCGAGGTCAGGGTTGATGACCACGGCACATTTTTGACGGGTGTACAAGTCGCATTTGAATATGCTCAGGCTGATCAACGAACTGGGAGCAAGGCTCAATGTCGTATTTCTTGGATCCCAGGTGCAAAGGGTATATATACCCTCGGCGCCAAAAGCAAGACAGCGCAAGTTTTTGAATCCAATCTTGACCGAACCGCCCCTGTTTACAGCACAACCTGACCGAGCCGCCCTGTCTATTTTGTTAAACAGGGGCAGTATGGTCAAGATTGGATTCAAAAACTTGCCCTGTCTTGCTTTTGGCGCCGAGGGTATATATACCCTTTGCACCTGGGATCCAAGCAATACGACATTGAGCCTTGCTCCCAGTTCGTTGATCAGCCTGAGCATATTCAAATGCGACTTGTACACCCGTCAAAAATGTGCCGTGGTCATCAACCCTGACCTCGCTTGTACATCACTGTCACAACGTTTCGCTGAGGCCCTGATAGGTAGCCTCTCGCCTTCCTGTATTGTAGACTGCTGTATTGATGTTGCACTTGCCGTCCTGCATTTGCTTGCATGCTGCTCAACAGTGTTTGGCGACGCTCAACAGTGTTTGGTGACGCTCAACAGTGTTTGGTGACGCTCAACAGTGTGTGGCGACACTCACAGCCCAGTGTTTGCCCATTCTTGCCTACCATTGTGGGACACGCTGCTGACCCAGGTCCTCGTCCTGTGTCCTGGTAACATCCTGTGATAGTCTCTGGAAGCTTTCCTGAAGGCTTCTGGAGATTATCACAGGGTGGCCAAGAGGTCAGCTCAAGGTGAGTTTGCCTTGTAGCAGCTTTTGTGCATTTGCTTGTATGTTGTGCATTTGCTTGCATGTTGCTCAACAGTGTTTGGGGACACTCAACAGTGTTTGGCGACGCTCAACAGTGTTTGGTGACGCTCAACAGTGTTTGGCGACACTCACAGCCCAGTGTTTGCCCATTCTTGCCCACCATTGTGGGACACGCTGCTGACCCAGGTCCTCGTCCTGTGTCCTGGTAACATCCTGTGATAGTCTCTGGTAGCTTTCCTGAAGGCTTCTGAGATTATCACAGGGTGGCCAAGAGGTCAGCCCCAGGTTAGCTGGCTGAATGTAGATGCATCATTGCACTCTGCATCTTGTGGTGGTTTGCAACTGCCACCCTGATGTGTGTGTGTATGAGCAGTTGCTTCACCATTTTGTTAGTGCTTGTCGGCCAACAAAGCATGCTAGCTTGGTGCATTGCTTGCATCTGTGATTTCAGGCTTCCAATAGCACGTTTCATCACTCAGCTCAGATGGCCATGATTGAACACTATACCGGTAGTGGTCTTGGTCACTGTCCTGCCTTCTGAACAGTGTGAAGTTGGCTAAAACAAAATCTCGAATGGTGTCTTGTCGACATCTGCAAATGATTATTGCTCTGCAGCACATGACATTGCATTGGCTCAAGTTTACTGTCACACGGGCAGGTTTGCAGAAATTGATAGTGTGCAATTGAATGCAAACATGTCTAGATTCACAAGCCTTGCTGAAAGCATTCAAAGGTGCCACAGAGTGGCAAACAGCACAGCATGTCTTGTGTTTGTTAACGTGAGTTTGTGCTTGCAAGCGGGATTGACATACAGCATTTACCACTAGTTGAGCTCCTGGCACTTTGTATGCCAATCCTTGCATGATTGTACATGGGTTCACATTGGCAATGTGCTACAATAGCAACTGGCCTCGACACTCCTTTCTTTTTGAACAGGCCTGGACTGCAAGCATGGGACCAACAGACAGGAACATCAGTTCAGTGAGTTCATACAGTCAAAATTTGCTTCCTATATGCAAAACAATCCGTGAAAGAAAATACCACGTGCATTTTGTTCACACAAAGACATCAAGTCTGCAGTAGTACAACAGTGCTGCAAGAGGTCCAAATGCTGTGACCTGACATGGCCATATGCATATGTACAGCATGTACATGTACGCTGGGCAATCAAAAACAAAGGGTTGCGCGTCCTCCACACGATCCAATGACTTGCACACTAGACACAGCCTGTCTGTCCTCTTTAGATGTACACCGTCTGCCCAGCGGCCTGTGTCTAGCAGCAGACCATGGCATCCAGTTCTAAATGCACTGATTAGCCTTCTCTTGGACACCCACTTGCATTGTCCTGAGTGACATCAAGCTGCTGTGCTGAATATGTGCAAAGTACTCAAATGCGTGCTGATGCTTAGCCCTTTTCATGACAGATGCAATGCCAAAAGTATGAAAAAGCTGGTTCTGTCCTAAATGACCATGGCGAAAACACCCGGATAATGCTGCAAACTGTCTTTGACTTTGTCACAGCAGCTTCTCAGTCAGCGACTCTACTCTGCATGACTGTAGAAATATCCTCCGAGATGCATGTCGATGCATTGTGCAGCCTAACACAACCTTGCTTGACTGCATACTGTTTCTGACGCAACACCCCTATGATCCAGGCACTTTACCAAGCTCTGCAAATTACTGTATCCTTGGGAAAGTGTATCTGTATCCAGTATATCAAGAAAACTGTCTTTGACTGCTGTCTAACGCCATCAACCACTGCAAGCTGACCAAGATGCACATTGTCTAATGCAATTGTCCTGTGATGATGACGCAGAATCTGCTGCCAAAAGTGAACTTGCAATGGAAAGTGACCCAACTCAGCTGAATCCAGGTGGTCACTCACCACAGCAGCCTCTCGGCTCAAGTTGGGTAAGCTTCAGAAACTCTATGTGCTACAAGTGCATCAAGCTCAAATTCTGATTGGCATGTTTGATATCAAATAAGCTGCTGGTTACACTTCAAACTTACAGGACTAGTCACAAGAATTTGCAAGCTGGTGCTTGAAGATGATGCTGGCTCAATCAGCAGGTGCTATCAGAAAGACAGTAGCCAGTGTCTCACAACAAATTGACATTTCATCATGGCGTCATGGGGTCCTCACACCAGAGCACACCTCCAAGCATTCACTATAACAATGATCGTAATCACAGTCCAGAATACCTCCTAAGAAAGCAAATGAAATTACAGTTTGACTGAATCATCTGATGACTCTGGACTACTTTCTTTAGGTACTGCATGCTTGCGATCAAATGCAAAGTAGGCAATACAGAGTGCAGTCAGAGACAAATGGCACGCAGCAAGTACCACCTGCTCTGCAGCTTTTGTTTGGTAGCACATGCATAAATGCGCAAGTCAGGCTTTTCACCTGAAATCTGTCACACAAGTGTTGTCGTGCACAAACTGATCATTAGCAACTGCGGCTCAAGGATCTAGTTGGCAAGCTTGCAAAGAACAGCAGGACCGTCACAGGCATGCTATGTGTGCTTAGTCACGTACATATATTTACAGCTGAACGGGCTTGGTCTGGCCCACATTATGTACACTTCCAAACTAAAAGACAGCAGATAGTACAATATCCTACTTCATGAAGCATAAAGTACAATGTTCCCAAGGCAAAGCAATGCACGGCTGCTTGCCACGACTGTTTTATTGACAACTTCACCAATGACTTCATTGCTGACTTCGCATACAGACACAATTAGCAAGCCTTCATTGCTGACTTCGCATACATACGCAGTTCACAAGCCTTCATGAACTGATCAGGCTGCCTTCATAGTTCTGCAAGCTGCAGCTTGCACGCATTATACAGTCACAACACCATCAGCCTGCTGTTGAGATATTGGCTGCTGGGACAAGCATAGTGGCATTGACATAGTTGCTACGAATGCCAGTGGTGTCCAACAAAGAAACACCCTTGCCAACTGGCCCACTTTTGCCATAGCTTGTGAGGTAGTTCGATGCACATTGGCCATTGAAGGTCAACGTGTATGAGGTCCAGGTCTCAGTAGCATTAGGGATGGGTCCATCCAGAGTGGCATTGTAGTTTGCCTGCAGCACATGCATCACCGCGTGAACACAATGCAGAGCAGCAGCGTTCCCAAGACATGTGCACCTAGCACATTGAATCATGCCTCTTTCCTGCAGCTGCACATGACATCTCTTGCATAACACGCCTGGAGGTAACTGATGTACATGCTGTCAAATACGGCTACTTGATATGCTGGCTAGTTCAAGCCAGCCTGGCAGCTAAAAAAGGACCGACACGCTGATTGTACTGGACTAGCAGACTCTTTTGCAGTGCTATGGCAACACCACTAACGCATATCCTTTGACAGGGTGAGTGGGAATGTGGTCTCATGCAACAGGTGATGCTGGAGATGGTATTCTAAATCAGTGGCGACTGCCTGGCTTTGCCTGGCTCTGACAGTATGCAAAAGTGTTCATTAGTAAGCAGTGGACGGGCGCAGATGACTCACCGGCACATAGCTGACATTGGCTGTGCAGCCGGAGCAGGCAGCAGTGGTGGGGGGGGGAGGCATGGGCCCAAACATCCTCTCCATGGCCAGGCCCAGCGATAGCATGAGGCCATCTTGGCCTGGTGGGGCTGAGATTTGCATGCCAGCTGGAGTGCCTGTGTTGTCCATCCCAATAGGGAAAGCAAGCGCTGCAGGCCAGTCAGACAGTCAGCTAATCGGCCAGTCAGCCAGTCAGCCTGTCAGACAGACAGAGGCTTTGGGCATAGGTAAAGCTAGTTGACCAACTGCACATGTTCCAGAACTGCAATGAAGAGTGTCATGACATTCTCAATATGGCGTCCAGCAGCATGCCAGGAAGCATGCACTGTAAGCCACAGACTGCCTGTTAGGCTTTGAGACAGACCATTCTACATGGCAAGCTGTCGTGGCCGACCTGAGCAGCACATTGAGGAACTGCACAGCATGTGACGAGGCTGATGAAGAGTATGTCCTTGAAGCATTGAAAGATGCTTTGCAAGCCAAGAACAATCAACTGGCATCTGTTAGACAGATTTGTTCCAACCAAAGCTCCAAAACAGTTCTGTTGATTGCCTGGCTGCTCTTTGGTGCCATTTGTCTAGCCATTCTAGGTGCATACACATTGAAAATCTGTCACCAGAGGCACTTTGGTGCAACAAACCTAGCTTCTGGCTTGCAGTGTCCCTCTGTGAGGACAGCAGCAACACTACTGTACGACACTTTTGCAGGGCTTGGTCTGCTAGCCTTTTATTACTATGACCTGGTGACAAGCATCATCGTGTTAGGTCAAGTGTGGGGCACATGGCCAGGATATGTTTTGTTGGCAATCTTTCTTGTTCATTTTGCCACGACTGGTGGGATAGTAGCTTACCATGGTTTTAATAGGCTTGCTGATGTCAAACACAATGTGCCTGACGTTTGGCCCCGCACACGCACAGCCATAGTTGTGCTTTCTTTACTTAGCAGCCCTTTGATGATTCCTGTTGTTCTAGTGCTAGACACATGTGCTTTCGTCAGACAAGTTTTCAGGTGTGCTCAACATTTCACACACTGGTTTGGCTTTCGCTGGGTACGTGTAGGATACTTGGCTGCCTGTGTATTTCATCGGTCCTTGAGTGACATTCATTACTTTGGATTGAAATGGGTTGACCTAGAAAAGTACGAAAGCATGCACAACTTGGTTGCTGCTGTTTTCCAGAGTTTTCCTACAATGGTGTTGAACTCGTTGCTATTCTCGCTAGGCAACAAACCAAGCCATGGTGTTTTCCTATCAGTTGATTTGTTTGCAGCAGCGTTTCTTGCATCATCTTTGGCAGTGCTCAAGTGTTTGATAGTACTTTTGTGGCAAGCTTACAGGACTGGGGTGAACCCAGTTGTATATGCAGTCAGGGTAGTGGTTGGCCAGACTTTATCAGGGCATAATTCCAGCGCACCGCCAACAGTACGCAGCAGCAGCATTGAGTTGTTGGTACAGCAGTATGAAGCATCAGGATCTGCTCCATTTGGTGCTCCTGCCCAGGCTTGAGCGCTATCATGACGGCGCCGATTGTTGTGATGATACTCTGTGTGTAATGTCATTGCAAGATGACAGTATCATGGCTTGACTGCTATGGTATCGTGTATTTGCCACACCTTTGTCAACATTTCTTTTGATGCATAACTGTAGTCTGCATGCAATGTATGACGTGTGTTTTTGGTGGCATTGCAATCATTAGCCACATCACCTTTGTGAAAGCTGTAATGCGCAGCTGCGGCATGTACATTCAGAGAACATCAAGCTTTGTTGACCAACTTTTTGACTTGCACTTGAACTCCACAGATGTGCATGCTCGAATACAGCAGGTGTGACTTATTTAGGTCACATTCAGTAGGCGTAGCAACTGACAGAGATATCTCCTCAACACAGACTGATGTCGTAGATTGTTTTGAAAACACAAGCAGTGCGCATTGATGCTGAGATTACATTTGGCTGATGATTCAGACGCATAATGACTTCACTGTATTATCCCATGAACTTTTTGTGCTATTGACTTGCTGTTTGCATTGGCGGTGTCCTGTCAGCAGCCTGGTCATCTGTATGGCGGGTCCTGCAGTCAGACCCTGCAGGCAGGTCAGCGAGGTCATAATGCTTTGCTGAAGATCAATGAAGTGCTGATCTGCCACTGCCCTTTTCTGCAGCTTCTGAGCAAGGATGAGATACCAGATGACCGTCTTGAGGCACTGGATTGAATATGACTGGATCAATTCTGAAAGGCATTTTCCTTGCAGTCTGTGAGCATGCTGCTTGGACATTTGTGAGCCAGAAGAAGGTTCATGCTCAAACTCCACAGATTTCTGGAAGCTTCCACAGTGGACATCAGCAGGTTTTGCACTCACTTGATGCATATGCCAGCCTACTGCAAACTTTAGATGGCAATAACCTGCAGCAGGTCAGAAGACAGAGTTCAACAAAATCACATGGCATTGGTACAATCACCTCAACATGTTGCATACCTTCAAGCAACAAGTTGCATGTGGACAGCATCTTGGACAGAAACAAGGAAGCAATGCAGCAGAAGCGCGGTAGCACAGACAGATATGTGTGCTCTTTGCAAGCAGTAGTTGCCTGTTGCTGACATGCAAGATTCACGACCTGATGAACTGTAGCAGCGGGCCAGCATGTTGGTTATCTCAACTTGCAGGGCTGCTCTCACGCAAATAGCTTCCATTCATGCCCTACAGAGGACTCTGCATTACAGCAGGAACAATGCACAATAATTGACAATACTGATTGACAGCACTGCATGACACAAGCTAGCCTGAACATCAGGTAGAGTCAACATAAACAGTCTACATTGCATAAAGATCCTCTGCTCAAGGCTAGCGACCACATCTGCAGTGTCGACAAGCCGTTTCCGGGACGCCAGCTAGAATTGGAATCACATTGCAGCATGCTGATTCTGTCACATTGTGACAGTCAAGCAAAAAGCAACAGCAATGCAATTGTGAAGCAGGCCAATCAGGTGGAGCACAACAACCAACTGTTGAGCGCAATGTTTACAGGAGTGTTGCTAGCAGAGGCTGAGCATGAGGCGCATGTTGAGCATGTGCTTGCTGTCTTCCAGCATTTCATACCTGAGCAAAAAAGCAGGCCTGCCTTTGTGAGATGTGGCACTTGAGCAGCCGTGGCCCCATGCCTAGGTTCAGTAGTGTAATGGCAATACTGCTTGATGGCCTGACATACAGGAGCATGCATGCAGAGTGCAACAACACATGGATAAGATGTGATGGTGATCCCTTTGTTGCACTAGGGCGGCCCTAGTAAGCACATACAGTAATAGCTCGCCCCATGCCACACCTGTATGCCTTATCTAGCAAACATGTTCAACCTGCATGCAGCTAAGAACTAAGAGAGATATCCTACTCAGTTCATCGGCATGCTACAACCATTCATGTGTGTTGGGCTGCTAGACCAAGTCTACATGAACATGATCATCATGACTAGCCACAAACGAGTATCACCTCCTGACTCGGGAAGAATAGCTTTGCCTTTCATGTTGAGCAGGTGTTTAACAGCAGGTTGACAATCTTTTGTATATACAATGATGCTATAGCTACTGATATGTGGTGGCAGCATCTTGCCGATAACCAATCATCTGACTGCGCGATGACAGCAGAGACCGTAATAGCAGCTTTGTCTCATGTCTTTGGCTGACACAATACAGGTCAAGATGGCTGAATGATGGCCCATGTTTCAGCCTAGCATTCTCGGCAAAGATTTGGTGATCCAGATACTGCCCTTCCTGAGCTGCCTCATCTGGGTGGGTTCTAATGGGCTCCATCCTGCTTTACGCTTCCAAAACATGGGGATATTGCCTGCTAGACCTTTGATTGCTGGCTGTACTGGATGTCTCTTGGGGGGAGGCTGGTGTGTCCTGCCAGGAATGTGATGATGAGCAAACTAGCAGGCGTCCACCATGCAAGTAGCTCTGTCCATGCCACTTGCTGCACTGCCAATATCAAAGCAGGCGTCATCACATCTGACGGTTGTTTTGTCATTCAGAGGCGCGATATGTTGGCATCGTATGGCTCAAAATACACACAGGTGACCTTCCAGACTGCTGTGCATGAAAATTGCTTGCTGTCCTTGCACACTTGGTTGATAAGCTCAGATGTACAGGTACGGTAGGTAAACGCTGTTGGTAATGACATGCTGGCAAATCCCTGGAGGAGGTGGACCACTGGCCTTGCATGCCCAGAGGCCTGCATGTCATGCTGTGGGACTGGGTGATGGCTTTCTGCACATTTGAACTAATGAGCTGATTAGCTGGGTTGGTTGCTTCTCATGTCGCTCCCTGTGCTTTTGTCATCCAGCTTTTCATACCTGAGTGTGGACTGCATTTTGACACCATACCATGTGTGTTTGCCCATTGTCACGGTGACCCTTGGCTTTCAAGCTTGATAGCACCCTGTGAAACCTGCTAACAGATCATGCCAACTTCGACTCCACATATATATGCATTAGAACACTGTGTGTGACCAATACTTTCTGGTGCATATGCTGGTCTTGTGTTTTGCATTAGTTGTAGCAGAGCTGAGGTAAAAGACTCATTAGTTCACCTAGTTCGAGCTTGTTGTACGCCGTGTGGCTGCATGAATAATATATCAGCTTAGCCACAGGTTTCAGTGTAAGGCACAATTGCAATGCATGCCCCCTGGCTGCAAATGCAATGCTTGCTCAATGGCTTGCTTCCATGCAGAGACTCTGACAAGAGGTCCAGCACTTATTGCTGTGTTCCACTTGCAGAAGCCAAAATGGGCACCTCTGAAGTCAGGAGGGATTAGTTTTGAGTGTGAGGCTGTCCCAGCAAAGCCTTCTGTTTTTGTGTGGTAAGCTCATGACAGCAGGGGGGGTGGAAGTAAAAATGGCACCCTCGCGAATGGGGTGTTGTGGGATGTGCGCTCATATTTTGGGTTTGACCCACAGGGGTCTGGTGGCTATGAGGACACGACCACAGGCTAGCGAATCCATGCGTATTAACGCGGCTCGACTGCCAGATGGTGCTGGAGGTGATTAGTGCTTACAATTAAGTTCTGTAGCGTATATATAGGCTGGATTTTAGTCCCATATGCGAGTATGGGTCCCAGGGCAGCTCACACGCCACGACCAATAGCATGAGCACAGTGTATCAAATCGCTAACAAATTTGCAAACCATTCAGACATGATGCTGGAAAGACCCACTGCACCGGCAGTTGGCTTGGAGGAGGAGAGGTTTACCGCTTAGACCAACCAACTAGGTTGTGTAGATGTGCGAGTTGAGCGCTGCTCAACCTGCATACATGCGCATTTGCGCCGTTCCTTCCAGCTTGTGGTCTGCCATATTTCTGATGCACAGCGCTCATGTTCACACCCAAATGCTTGGGCAGAGCTACAGATCCTTACTACACCCTTTGCACTTTGCTACCTGGATTGTGCCTAAAGGTGTCCAGATGAGGCCCCCACCGCTCAGGGAGGCCATCCAGCTAGTTTTGGGACCAAGGATGCTCTTGCCCTGCCCTCTGCCCTGGTCCCTGCCAAACCAGGGCCCAGGCCCAGACAGCACATCAGCATTGTTTGGACAATGGCAGTCAGGTATCTCCCGCTTTCTATCCGCTACGGCTAATTAGCTGTCATGTGCAAATTGCTCACATGACCCAGTCGGCCTGCATACACCTGGCTATATTGCTGTCAAAAACCCCTTCCTGCATTTTTGCATTCTAGCACAGGTAACACCTTGTTATTTTATATTGTTTGATGGTGTTTGTCGTCTCATCTTAAAGCTGACACCACATGTTGACAGCCCCTGGGGGCTTAGGGCAATGCCTTAATCCCTTGTTCAGGTGCACCCTTCTGAACAGGTCTCTCTTTTCACAGACACCAAAGCACCTCCATAGCAACACTTCGTGTTTTGTTGATGCTGCACCTGAGTGATGTGATCAGAGAAGTCAATCAAGCTCATGCAAAAACACTCTTAGGTCGTTTATGTGGTAGCATGATGACACCATCGCTGCACATTTGTCGCTGCAGCCCCCCCACTCGGTGTTTTTCCTTTGCAGGCTGCTGTTGCTGCTGCTCAGGCTGAAACATGTCCCCATGCATGCAGTCCACCAGCTCGTTTTTCTGGACAACACATGCCAGGGCCTGTTCAAGGTGCTGACCCTTGGGCCCCCCCCCCCCTCTCCCATGGCAGGCTGCTGTTGCTGTCACTTGGGCTGCTGCCATAGCAAACCAGGCTGATGGTCAAAATGATCAGCAAATGGCAGCTGATCACACTCCCTTCAAGGTGACACCAAGCAATGTATGTGAGGGCGCATGTGTTGCATGCCACATGATGTTGATTGCTGCGACTGAGTGGCATGTGCAAACAGACACTTTGTGCAGCAGCTCACCTGGCTTGGGATAGGCCACCCCACAACTTCAGTCACCTGTCTCCCTGTGCATTTACAGGCATGGTAGACAGGGACTCATACACTGCGCAGGTGCCCCATCTGACATAATGTGCACCTCTGCATGCAGATTGATATGCAGTGATGGTGTCATGCTGCTGGGAGAGGATAGGCCAGAAGACCAACCACTGGACCATTTAGTGGTTGGTCCTCTGACGTATCCTCTCCCAGTGTCCCGCCCATTACACTCATGCCCCGCACATTGTACCAAGATGTTCTCAATCAAGGTTGAGGTGCAACTGCAATGCAGCGCACCTTGAACTTGATCAGGGACATCTTGGTATAATGTGCGGGGCCTGAAAACATCTTGGTATGATGTGGGGGGCAGTTGGTTTCCTAGGTATCACTTGGTGTTGCAAAGTAAGGCATTGCTTCTGATGGAAGATCATCTGAACACTAAAGTGGATGTCACGATGTGCATGCTGGCAAATATTGGCATGTATGCACCAATATCCTACTTGGCTGCCGAACCCAAATGCAAGCGTTGTGCCAGTATCTTCAGTACGCACTTTGTGGTGTCATGCGCACAAGACACAGAAGGCAGATATGTCCACTTGACTGGCAAGTGTTGTGTCGAGCAGCAAACGAATCAAAGAGTACAAGATTCACTGGTGGCAACATGCAGATACCCGGGTGGTAGATTATTGTACTAGCAATTTCAAACATGCCAGGCTAATGGCTGCACTGCAGGGATGGGAAGTTGACATGGAGGACTGGCGTGCAGCCTGTAAGTATGACGGTACACCTTCACACAACCGTTGGGTACAGACACGCCGCCAAATGTTCACCGGGAACCAGGTCACAGGAACATCTGGTGGCCTGTCTGTACCCAACGAGTGTACCACTATACTCACTGGCTGCACGAGGTCACTGGTCCTGGTAAAGGATTTGCAACCTGTCTGCGCAGAAGGAAAAGGTAAGACACCAGTGTACAGCACCCACAAAGTGCAATTTATAATTTGCAGGCGAGGTATGTTGCCAACTCTCATGTTGAGCAGTGACCCAGCATTGCATAGCTTGGAATGTTGACCTCTCTCCTGTCAGCAGATTCTTGCAGTCGTGATTCTGGGGGCACAGGATTTTCTTTTACATGATCCAGGCTGACAGTCTATTGCAACAGCTCTATACAATGTTGGTCTGTTGCTTGCAGAAAGGTATAGGATAACAAACTTCTTCCATTGCTGTTCTCATACCGATGTCACGCTCTGTTTGCAATATTGCTAGATCAGATGTCATCAGGCTTGTCTCAGTCAATGACACAAATTAGACTTGAGATAGAAGCTCATCTGGATTGCAGGAATCAAGGAGTATCTGACCCGTACATCAAGAGCCACATTCACTGGGATTACAGCTCAGTTGAGCCCCTCACACCATTGCTCACCTGCAAAGGCTTGCCAGCTTTTGGGGCGCTAACCGCCATGGCAGCGCTGTCATCATCTGTGGCATGGCTTGAAACATTGATGCAGATATAGGTAATGGGGTGTTCTCACAGCGCTGCCATCATCCATGAGAAGGCCTCACAGGGATGCACAAGACAGGCTGCTCTGGAGAGACAAGACTTATCTTGCATGTACCCGGGACATCATGAGCTGGAAACTTTAAGTGTTACTATAATTACTTATGACTGTGGACATCCAGCTACTGCAAGTGCGCATATCACATCTTTAAGATACTATTTAGTATTGCTGTAACAATCATCGTTGTTCCCGATTTCATATTCTGCTTGGCTTGTTGTCAGGTGCCGCTTCAGTGCAAAGTCAACACAATGACTCAGTCGATTGTCATAAGGTTAAAAAAAAACCTTTTACGCCTGTCGGCGTTCCCGGGTGCAAGCCCGGAGCAACCCTGGTACCGGAGACCAGGGTGGCCGCTGCACAACATGTATATAGTTTCCAGGCTGAGCCTGTACCTACTTGACCCGCCGTCAGCTCATAAACCAAGTTCCGAAAAACCGGGACTTTCAAGCGCCGACCGCCTGCTTTTTGAAGGCAGACGCTTAAACCACAGGCTAGGTGGTCCTGTGGGGGGTGTCATAAGGTACTGATCTCGTGAGAACAGTATAACGATATGACTGTACAGTCACTGCTGCACAATATGAGCCTGTGATGTGAACTCATCTGAGCATTCAGTGAGGCACATTAAGAGCATAGCATTTTTCATTGCAGCTGCAGCATCGCTGACACGAACAGCAGAGCATAGTCCGCTTGACCTCCAGCTGCTCAAACATAACAGACTGTTGTCTATTGCAACCCTGTGGCGGCGTAAATAAGCAATACGTCCTAGGCCCTTGGTCGGGCATAAGTCTCTCGCTGTAAAACTGGTGTGGGAAGCATTCTGTACAATGATGGATCCAGAATGCCAAATGTACTGCTGTGACAAACATTAAATTGCTAACATACAGGTCCAAAACTGATGCTAAGTTCTGCTCTACGAAATAGTAATAACATCACTTGCGATGATAAAATCAACACAATATACAGCACGTCTTGTGTACATCAGCTGCCCTGAAGCTGTGGCAAGACTGACATGAACTCGTTGTAAGATGACTCCAGATCAAACAAAAGTTGCCGCGTCTCGTTTTCTGTCAGTTCCTGGCTTGCAGGCATGCTATGCAACTTACTGATCCAAGATTTGACCTTCTCTTTGCCCTGAAACTCTGATGGAAAGCCTTCCACCTATGATATGGTGCAATAATAAGTACCAAGAAAAGCTTGGCCAACAGTGTACCATAACTGCATCTGACTGACTCACCTTATTCAGGTTTGTCAGAAGATCGCTCATCAGCGGGAAAATCTGTGTAACAAGACAACATCAGATGCAGATTTTATAAAACCCCTCTGCAGCAGCAACCGAATGCTCCCATACCTGATCAACAGCTGCCATGTTGAGTTTGAGAGAGTCCATGGTGGTGATGAAAGCCTGGACACTGCCTGCTATGTTCACTGCTGAGTGTGAGCCTTGAGAGTACCTGCAGTACCCACCACTGTCATGCTGAGGCATCTGACCAGCAGTCAGGCAGACATGGGTCTATCCATCTTGACCAGGAAGCTGGTTATAGCAATCAAAGCCACACCTGGGCTTGCCATGTTCCATTGTGGCTGGCATGCCTGATTGTATCAGTCTCTTTGCAGCCATGGGACATTGCATGTTGTAGTGTACCAGAAACTGCTGTACATCTGGGACCTGCATCAACCATCATGCTCAGCAGGCCTCTTAGCTAGGTTCATTACAGCTTCACATTTCACAGCTCACCGTGTCTCTGAGTGTCTCCCAGAGCGTCTTGTATTGGCCTATAAGCTTCTGACAAGCCGGTTCATACTCTTTGGAACTGACAGCGTCTCTGACATACGCTCGCTCAAGCTTTTCTGTGGTCTTAAAGATGGCAAATAAGTCTGTACAAACGCTGTGTTTAATACAATGTGGTCACAGCAGCAAATATTTGCACTGCCACAGAGCCATGCATATGCAGACCTGCGTAATTCTCATATGCTTCTCTCTCTTTCTTGTTACTGGACAGAAGTACCACCCCAGTCTCGTCTGACATGGATGTATGACCACCCGGCCAAAATGCGTCGTCCAGTCAGCAAATTTTCTGCTCTCGTGCACCTCTGGTGGATACGCTCAACGACAGGGCCTGACGAGATCTCTGGTGTCCTATTACTGCTCAGGACAATCTTGCAGCAAAACTTGCAGGATGAGTGCGCGCCAAACGAGCGCCAGGAACGAGATCTTTGCCATCCAGAAACCTGCCGGGGAGTTGATCTGATTGACCAGTGCTCTCCAGAGGGCATTCTTTAGCAAGGCACAGCTGCCTGCGACGGCAGCCGTGAAATCGGCCTCCGTGAGGTACCTGATTCACAGTCAGACAGTCAACTTTGTTCCATTGTTAATTTCCGTGTGAATGAGTCGGATGCGGCAGCCGGTCTGCTAACTGTGGCGCAGCGGGTTACTGCACTATTGAAGCCTTGCATGGGGGTGTGGAACCTGCCAAAGGTGGGGAGTAGCGGTGTTTCACACCGCTATCAGACATGCCCATATGTACAGTAGAAAACGTATGAGACCTTGCAGTTGGACCGCGGGGCTTCGGCTCCGGCTGCACGGGGTGGCCATGCGATTGCAAGTATCGGCAGCAAAGTCATCTGTTTTGGCGGAGCAGACCGTTCCCCAACACCTTTCAGTGACCTGTGGGAATTGGACACAGGTGCATGCCTTTCAGCCTGCCTGCAGAGGCAGCCTGAGTGTACTGTGGTCTATCGTGGTTCTGCTTGTCTGTACACAAAACGCTGCTGAGCTGACTTATACGTTCGCCTCAATAGCTGTATGCGCGCAGCTCTTAGAAGCGACATGACTAGTGCTGCCACACTGCCATACATTTTGTGCCACTTTATGCTACCATTGACATCATTTTGAAGCAAAACTATTGTATGGGTCAATGTGATGCTATCAATACAGGTCGACATTCCAATCAATGGACACGGATTCAGCCAACTGCAAACGCAGAGAGGTGAGTCATCAGCTGCGCAACCTGTGTCTACCAGTCAGACACTCTCAAGATCACACAGCGTCAGCACGCTATTGTCATGCATGCGTAAAGTCATGTTGGCTCTTCTGTCAGGGGCAAACTGGTCCCTAGGAGTGGGGCTACAATGACTGCAGTGGGAGATATTCTGTACATTTTTGGGGGACAGGTAATGTCAGCTGCAGCACAAGTTCCCTCACTTGGTGATCTTGGATCTGGTTCTGGACAAAGCATCACTCATCACTCACCACTGATCCCAGGGATGTCCTGCAGGACCCAGTGACCGGCAGTTGTTACAATGACATCATCATGATGGACAGCAGAAGCTGGCAATGGATGGCTTTGGAGGTGCACAACTGGCTGTCCATGGCTGTTTGCATAGTTTGCTGTTCACTGCAACCTGCTGTCAGCTCATGTCGCAACGCGCTGACATCACAAGAATTTGTCAGCACTGTAGAGAAACGATGCCTCACCTTGAGGATGCAGACATGTGCTTACAAAATGGAAATACAGTCCTCTTCATAGCACAGTAGGCGTCAGAAGTTGAACACGAGACGAGGGAGCAGGCGGCCATCTTGCAATCTGGGTTGACCTGTCTGCAGGTCACAGGCAGCCGGCCACCAGCGCGACATTCTCACACCGCGGCTTTGGTGCAGAAGAACTCACTGGTAACACTCATCAAGATGTCTGTTCGTGAGTGTCTGCTGCCCAACTCTATGCTGTTTGATGCATGCCAAGGGGCATTCAAGACAGGCATGCACATGAGATTGCTGACAAATCAATTTCAAAAGCACAGAGCATGCCATACAGCACCAATTTTGCTTGTACAGATTGCTTACTGTCACTCTTGCTGCATGAGGTGCTGCGCTCAAGCTGCTTGTTGACATACGTGTTGACCTACAGGTTGTGTTTGGAGGGGCAGGAGCGCAAGGGCCTTTAGGGGATCTGTGGCTGTTTGACCTGGCCAGCAGGCAGTGGTCACAGCCTGAGACAAAAGGGGAGCCCCCAGCGGCTCGGGAAATGCACACTGGCACAATGATTGATGAGACACGCATGCTGATCTATGGAGGCCGAGGGCCAGATGGCAAGGTATTGCTGCATGACTTGCAATTGTCAGCTGATGTGTGGGTCAGCATGCTCACGCTTGTGAAGAGATGACAGTATACTAGCTTTGACTCAACTGGCTGTCTGCATGGCCCCCAGGCTGCATAGAAGTTCCATACAAGTATGTGCATTGGCATGTGGTGATGTGCTTGAGTATCCCACCAGGAATGTTTGCGCAACCTTATACATACCACCACAAGCATCAGAATGAAGTGGCCATGGTTGAGGAACAGCTTGCTGTGCAAAGCAAGCTTATGCCTGGCACATGTTCCAGCAGATGCTGCAATCCAGGACCTTGTGCAATACAGTGCAGCACTGCAGGTGCTTTGCGATGCCTGCCTGTTTGACGCTGGCAGTCTTACATGGAAGCTGAGAGAACCCACGCCCTTTGCACGATGTGCACACACTGCAGTGGCTTTACCTTCTGGTGAGATGTCATGACAGGCATGCATGCAGATTGTGCTATCAGGCATGCCCTGCCTTGCGTCTAACAGTTTGTGCACCTGTCTTGTACAAAAATCTTGTGGCAGCTGCAAGCATGTCTAGTGTAACACTTGACATGTGCTGAAACACTGTCATTGCTGTAGCAACATTAACATACATGCAAGGACACCATGCTGGAAATGGCACTTCACAACATTTCATTTTGAAGTGGTGGGTACTGCTGCTGATGCAGAGGCAGGGTGCAGCGGCAATCAGCAAAGTGATACTGACGAACCGATGGGCAACACTCCTGAAGCAGAACACATGTGTGTGCTGGTGTATGGAGGCTTCAGCGGTGATGCAGTAGAGGGGGACCTGATCAGTATAGACCCAGGTGTGCTCCTAGCAGCACAGTTGAAACAACAAAGTTGCATTATGAGACCTCAGCAGTTCGGCAGTGGCATCGCGCGGTCACACCTGCTCTACATGGCTTTTTTGAATCATGTACAGTAACACCCTTGCCTCTACCTTGGTTGAGACTTTTAATGGTCATAACTTTTTTGTTCATATACAAGGTGTTTGATGTAGCTTCCGTCTGCAGATGGAATTGATGTGCAAATGGTGTCCAGAGGCCCGGACCAAGGTGACTTCAGACCCGACCAGCAAATACCTCAGGCCAGATTTGCACATGGTGCTGTCAGAGTACCCAGCACTGCTCTGGATCATGGCAAGGTGGGCAACGCCAGTGGCATACCAGTCAGGACAATGACAGCAAGTCATGCACCCTTACAACATCATGCAAGCTATTTTGAGCTGCATCTCCGCGACAGCACCTTGCAAATGTTGCAAAGTGATTAGTTTGATGACCTGCACAAGTCACTTTTTTAATCATGCTCATCATGTCTATAGAAGGCATCTTGGCTGTGTTCATTCAGCGAAACTCCATTTCACTTTGCTCTGTCACATGAAGATTGTACCAAGGAAAGGGTGTGTCAAAGCTGTCATTGCATACAGCCATGCCAAGTGCAAACTACTGTTGCACCTGCTCTACATTGCTTGCTCCTGAGCAGGGATGTGTGTAACTGCAGGATATGGTAGTCTTTGGTGGTGTCAACCCAGCACAAGATCTCAATCATCTGGCAGGGCATGTAGCAGCTTGAAAGTGCAAACATGGCTGCACCTGGTCGCAGCCAAATGTACAACAGGGGAATGCTTGTGATCATAGTAATAATTTTTTTGTCTACAAAGTCTGCATGTCAGTCTATTATGCAGTATACGCTGTAGGTCAATAAAGCAAGATGTATTATGCATTTACAAACGGTCCTGTGCCTGCTGCTGACTATCATTGCTACTGCTTTGAGGCAACTAATGTGCCCATCAGTCCAAACCCAATTTCATAATGGGTTGCCTTGACAAATCCAGCTTGTCTTGCAAAGTCCTCCTGCTGCTTACCTGCACAAGTGTCACCATTGACATGAGAACATGATGCACAGTCTTGTTTTCCACAAGAAAATGACAGACCAAGCATGTGAACAAACCTGTAGCAAAACGCTTAATGGAAGGCCTCAGATACTCATACTCTTCAGCAAGGCCATACAGCTTAGCGGCCGGCACCACAATATTCTCTAAAGAAAACCCTTGGAACCAGTCTACAAATTGGTCATCGGTGTTGTTGAAGTCTAACACTGCAACCTTTGCACCAGGTTTCAAGACTCTGTGTAGTTCCTGCAAAGCAAACAGTGTCTTTGATGTGTGTTATGTTTGCTGTGATATGTCAGTGAATGCTTAATTTTGGTGGTCATGTGCATTCTTGGCCAGAAGGCGTTCCCATCTATCTGCTGCGCATGTGGGTGACGGTACATGACACAGTTGCTGAGCAGCACACAGAAGCTCTTTGGTACAGTCAGCAAAAGGGCTGCATAAGCTGACATTCTTGCTGTTGTGCTGTGTACATGTCAAATGCCAATCACCTTGAGAGCTTGCAAGACATCGGGCACATTTCTGAGACCATAGCCCATAGTAGCAGCATCAAAGCTGCAGTCTGGAAATGGTAGCTGCATAGCGTCTCCCTGAACCCATTTAATATTTGCATTTTGCCTGCGGATGCCATATGCCTGAGATGCTTGTCTTGCATCTGCATCATCCAGCATTTCCTGTGCAAAATCCAGTCCAACCACCTGCATTTTTGGTCAGCTATTAAAGCCTTTTCTGACATGATGCCATTCCTGTCAAGTATGATGGAGAAACATTGCATCTGTATACCTGGCCTGAAGGACCGACAGCTTCAGCCAGTCTGAAAGCTAGGTCTCCACTACCGCAGCAAACATCCAGTGCTTGCTGCCCAGCAGAGGCTTGACACCACTTGACTGCCATGCGTTTCCATATTCTGTGCTGTCCCAGGCTCAACACATCATTGAGCTGCACAGATAGCATTGTATGCTTTGATGTACACGACTACATTAGGGAATGTAACACAAAAAAATGTATTTGATCATTTGCTGCCCTTGCACCTGGTCATATACTGGGGCTATCCTGTTGAACAATTTCTGCCGGTCTTGATACACAGGCTTTGGTGTGTTGACCTGGTTTCTGCACAGGAGAACTGCAGCAAAGAAGGGGAAGTCGGTAAGGGAACGACTTCATGCGCAACTGCCAGGGAGTACTAACATGCAGTGTATGGCATGCACTCGCTCTGCGCGCCAGGTCAGTTCAGACATGCTACATGCGAAACGTTGCCGGACTTGCACCAGTTGCACAGTTGTACTAGCTTCACCTGTAGACCGCCGGAAAGTGCGACTCGCTTGCAATGTTGAGGCGGATGGAGCGAAGGTTGTGAACGATAAGTGCTTGAACTGAGTTGCAACGGAGAAGTTGGCACTTTGCATGCCACACAGAATAACAATTACTGTCGTAGTTGCGGGCCCCGTGCGGCAGCTATATGTCAACTGTCTCACCCCTACAGACATCTGCGGGATTCTTAAAGCTGGTGTTTAGGTCTAGGGTCGAGACGAAATAGTCAACAGTGACTTGCTTGCACCTGAGACTTGCTAGTCCAACACTTGGTCGCCCATCATGAACAGCATCACTGCATCAATGGGCAAGAAAGGCCCGACATGGAGCCGAGAATTCGATTCGTTGATCAGGGCCATCGGAGAGTGCAAATCAAAAGCAGAAGAGGACGCTCTCATCAGCAAGGAAGTCGAGACTCTCAAGCCCCGCTTGAAAGATCCAAAAATGGACAAGCGATGGCTGAAGGAATTGCTCGTACGGCTGATATACGTTGAGATGCTCGGTCAAGATGCAAGTTGGGCGCACGTGAAAGCGTTGCAGGCTTGCAGCGAGACCAATCTGATCACCAAAAAGGTCGAATTCTCATTTGAGCAGGGCATACAGAAAACATTACAATGCCCATGACATGCATACGCCAAATCATACTGCATTGCGTGCTCCTTTCGCATCTGCAGCTGGGATTGACAACTGCATGCCTCGTGCTGCAGGTAGCCTATCTGGCTTCATCGCTGTTCCTTGATTACAAGGATGATACAATCATCTTGGTTGTCAACACCTTGAGCACAGATCTTAAAAGTGATAACTACCTTGTTGGTATGCCCCCTTCCCTATTCTTGCATTTTGGCAGCTTGAGCAGCTGAAGGTCACACACGCAGGCTGAACCTGTGTTCATGTCAAACTGACAGCTCTACTGTGTTGCTGCAGTGTGCTCAGCATTGACAGCAATCTGCAAGTTGATCAGTCCAGATCTGATCAATGCGGTGTTGCCACGCACACTAGAGCTGCTGACTCATCCTAAGGAGCTTGTGCGTAAAAAGGCTGTGATGGCACTAGACAGATATCTGCAGCTAGATCCAGAACGAGATGGTCCTCTTGCTGGATTAGACCTGGACAGGCACTTGCGACAGGCCCTTTGTGACAAGGCAAGTGCCTGTGCCATTGTCATATGCTGGGAGCTAGTCACATGCAGCTTCTGCACACATGCCGAGCCAGCAGAGCAAGAGTATAACAATATCTGCATGGTCTCATTGTCAATGTCATGCTGTCTGCAGGATCCATCTGTCATGAGCGCTGCGCTTTGTGCGCTGCAAGAGGCCATTCAAAGGGACCCAAAGCCCTACAAGAATCTCATCCCCAGCTTTGTCAGCATCCTGAAACAGGTGAGCTTGACCACAAATCTCTATGATATGCTTGCTCAGTTTTCTATCCAGCATAGACACTTTTGTTCCTTAACATCAAGCACAAAAGGGGTCGTGTGACTGCAGGTTGCGGAGCATAGACTGCCGAAGGCTTTTGATTACCACCGCACACCAGCTCCATTCCTTCAGGTACAAGCCTGGGCTTTGCGCTTGCTGCACATCACACCACAACTGTTTGCCTCAGCTAGTCAAGCTGCACAGCATGAAGCCTGGCTTCTTGGCTGAACAGCTGTGAATTGCAACCAAATCAACTTTGTTAAATCAAACATGCCTTACTTGAGGGATCATACATTCAGCAGCCCCACATCAGAAGTAATGTTCTTGCAGCTCTTCATTCACTGCTGCAGATCAAGCTGCTCAGGATATTGGGACAGCTTGGAGTTTCAGACAAGCAGGCCAGCGATAACATGTATGCTGTGGTAGCTGACAGCATGCGCAGAGGCAACACAGGCCACACAATAGGCAATGCCATTGTATATGAGGCTGTGAGAACCATTGCTAACATCTACCCCAACCCAACTTTGCTGCAGTCAGGTACACTTCACCATCCATGTCATCATTCATGAAGCTGCAATGATGCTGCAGTTTGTTGCAGTTCTGACCCCGCCTCTCAACTTGTGCTGCATCAATGTCTTTTCCTGCTGCATCAATGTCTTTCTGTGCAATTGCTGCCTTGAACTTGAAGAAGCTGTGCTGCCTTGACCTCAAGAAAGCTGTGCTGCCTCAATGCAGCTCTGCTGCTGACTCTCATGCTGCTGACTCCTCATATTTGCAAGCATGCATGGTGTCACTTGGCCGTGTAGGGTCAAGGGTTTAGGAGGAAGCTCTGGCCTCCTCGAGGCCCTCTTTCTGGAACTCCCAATGCCATGAGTCTCTCTGCTCTGACTGCTGCGCTGTGGCTTTGCAGCGGCAGAAATGATTTCCACCTTCCTGAAGAGCAGCAGCCACAACCTGAAATATGTGGGCATTGATGGGCTGGCGCGCATTGTGCGCATCAACCCCAAGTATGCTGCTGAGCATCAGCTGGCTGTCATCGACTGCCTCGAGGACCCAGATGACATGCTGAAGAAGAAGACTCTGGAGCTGCTGTACAAGATGACCAAGCCAAACAATGTTGAGGTGAGAGCCATATAGACCCATTGTCCATCATGGGCAGCATCATCTGGGAAGCTTGTCGCCTCGCACCACACATCTCTAAGTCCCCATGTCACTGTTCTGCAACATGCTGGCAATGCCAAATCATCCTTCACTTGCGTTAAAGTTACAACATGAAGGCTGATCTGCTGATTATTTGGAGTCAGGCATGTGTTGCAATGTGTGCTGCTGGCTTGCAGGTCATAGTAGACAAGATGGTGGACTACCTACGCACCACAAATGATGAGGTGACCAAGACAGAGGTGGTGAAGAGGATAGGGGAGCTTGCAGAACGCTTTGCTCCAGACACCCAGTGGTTCCTTGACACTATGAACCAGGTACACAGCACAGACATGCTTGTCTCTCTGCTTGTCAGCGCTATGCTGCATAACATACAAAAGGGTTGCGGTCAGCTTCTGTTCAACCCATGCCAGCAATGCACAGATACCTGATTGTGCGCTTCTGCAGCAGGGACGCAGATCATGACCACATTCCGTGTATCAGGCATGCTGCCAACAAAAGGTGTGAAGAGCAATTGGATGAATATTTTGCAGGTGTTTGAACTGGGGGGAGATGTGGTGTCCCCACAGCTGGCCAACAGTCTCATTCGTCTCATAGCTGAGGGCGCTGGAGAAGAAGATGATCAGGCTGACACTGAGCTGAGGGCGCAGGCTGTCGCCTCCTACCTGGATCTCTTAGACAAGCCCAAGCTATCAGCAGTCCTGCTCAAGGTTTGTCTTTACACAGACCTAGACAGCCCATGCTGTCTAAAGAAGCAGCGTTTCAACATGTGTAAGGTCTGTGCATGCTAGATGTGCAAGTGTAATAGAAGGCATGCCCTTGATGCCCACCTGTGTGCTGGCAATCAGCAGATTTGCAATCCTGCTGACTTATTTGCATGCATGTGCAGGTCATTTGCTGGGTGTTAGGTGAGAATGGCACCCTGGCTGACATGCCTGTGGACTCGGTCATTGATAAGCTGGCAGGCATCTTGGACACCCAGAATGTGACTGACTCAGTGCGGGGGTACCTCATCACAGCCCTGGGCAAGCTGTGCAGTCAAGCCCAATGCAATCTGTCCCCTCAGGCTCACCAGCTGCTGCACGATGCTGCCAACTCACGCAACCTAGACTTGCAGCAGCATGCATTAGAAGTCCAAGCCCTGCTCAGGTGAGCTGCATAGCTTGTTGAGCTGTACACACCTGCAGGTCTGTAACCTGGCGTCACAGCCTTCTTGTATGTCTCAGCGAAAGTTCCAATGCCGTTTTGTATGTCAGCAAGCTTCACAGTGTATTCAGCTTTAACGTCTACAGCTTGTGTCTGTGCTGTACAGTAGTGCTGCAGAGTGTGTATGTGTTTGGCTGCAGTGGAGCTGTGCAAACAAGGCAGGCAGCTCTGCCTCCAGATGCCTCCTGTGAGGACTTGCAGATAGACGTCAGCCTCCCCTTCCTGAACAGCTTTGTGCAGCAAGCTCTGGAGCATGGTGCAGCTCCATACATCAGTCAGCAGCAGCGCACCTCCATGGGTGTCATGCCCACCTCGCGCCACCATGAGGCTGCAGAGCAGCCCCATGCTCTTAGATTTGCTGCATACGAGAAGGCACAAGCTCCAGGTGCTGCCCAACCACAGCACAATTTGTTGGATGGGTCTCACCAGCAAGCAGCCAGTCAGCAGTCTTCTTCCAGGTCTAGCAGCCCAGTCAAAGGTAAGAAGCCTTCAAAGACCCGAATGACCATGTAGAAGTGATGTACATGCTGCTTTGTATGTGCTACTTGTTGTCCTGCTGCAACTATGAAGGGAGAGCCCTTAGCAACAAAATTGGTTGTTTTGCTTGTTGCGTCATGCCAGGGTGTGTTACAACAGGTATACATGGTGACGCTGGGCCAGCACCAGCTGCACAGTCTGCTGCTACACCCTCAACTGGTGGCGGGGAGCCCCAGCTGACCCTCAGGGGGGCAGGAGGGGCTAGGCGCTGGGGCCCTGCGCACTTTGAGGCTGCCCCTGCTGCTGTCACTGCTCCTTCCACCTCTGCCCGCCCGCCAGCTGCAGGTATGCCTGAGAAGCAACAGAATTTTACCTCGAACCCAGCTAATGCAGCAAGGCTGATGCTTGATGATCATGTGCACGACACCATGGTGTTGAGCAGTAATGCAATGTGGCAGCTTGAGACTCTGCAAGAGGTTGATTGGCTTGACTGATGCAAAGCAAGGGCATCTGCCTTGACACTATCCAATTTGCAAACTCACAGTAGTAGTACAAGTCATGTGCAAGTGATATGTTCCTGCAGCTGCTCACACAACACCAGCAGCCTCCACGTCAGCTGCAGAGCCTCACAGACCCGTAGCATCAGCAGCAGAGCCCCACGTGCCCACCCAGAAGGAGCTGTTGGCAGCGTCCTTGTTTGGCGACAGCAGCAGCAGGCCTGCTAGGCAGAGACGGCATCCTGCACATCATGCTGCGCCTGCTGGCCACCACGCTGCTTCTGCTCAGCCAGCCCCTGTAGCCACATCTGCTGCTGCTGCTGCACAACCTGCTGCTGCTGACTTGCTTCTAGCTCTGGACTCGCCGGGGCCCACTGCCTCTGCTGCTCCAGCTGTATCATCAGGTCAGCATTGGAGCAGTTGTCCTGTGCTGAGGCCTCTGCTGTGCATTGTGCAGACTTGTGTACCGCAACCATGGGTGTGCAACAAAGAACATGTCTGCATATGGTTAGACGCACCTGCAATGCTGATGGTCTGCCAACGGCATCCTTCATGTATGCCATGTCTCCTAAGGGCATTCTGTGTTCGAGCAAGTTGTTAATGCTGTGTTGTTTGGTATGCAGATCCATTTGCAGCTCTTGAGGGTGTTGCTCCGCCTGCAGCAGCAGCAGCAGCTCCAGCAGCAACACCAAACCTGGTTGATCTAGATGACCTATATGATGCTCCAGCACCGATACAGGCTCCATTCTCTCAAGCCTCCCCTTTGGGCTCCATGCCAGCACAAAATCATCAAGCACCTGCGCCTGCAGCACACATGCTACAGCCAGTGAGTGCAATGCCTGCAGCTGCCTTGCAAGCAAAAGCACCTGTTCCCCAACCCCAGAAACCTGCCCCTGTTGCTGGTGGTCCTGCGCCTATGGCACCCAGAGGCAATGCAGCAGTAGAGCAGCAAGCTGGACGCAAGGATCCTTTTGCTGATCTGTTCAGCTGACAGCATTTACATGTTTCTACCTGTTCAAAAGTCTGCCATGTTAAGGTCTTTGGTCTTCTCACATGTGTTGCTGAATTTTGAACTGAATTCAGGGAAAGACTATCTGCGAATTCAGCATCAAACTGTATTTTGTTGCACACTAAACTGTTAAAATGCTTTTATGTCATGCTTGCATGCCAGCTGGTCAAAGCGCAAGATAATCAAAAACAGTCTGGTGACACAAGCAGAGGTTCACACAAGCAAAGGTTCGAGGCATCATCTTGAATTTGTTACGTCATCCCTTTATTTAGCTCAGGTGTGTACACAAAACACAATTTAGTAACTACTGTGCTCAAAACAGGGGTCCTTGATAGACTGGATCTCAGATACAGGGATGGTGGTCGACAAAAGCCTGGACGGAACAAAATGATCATTGTGGCACTATCTAAAGCTGCAGCCAGTGTGTCACAACATCCTACAATGATACAAAGGACAGGACCATAAACTTCATTTTCTGGTAGGCTGGTCTTGCCTCTCTGCAGGTTAAACTCAGAGTTGTCTCAAGAAACTTCCTCCTCTTCCTCATCTTCGTCTTCGGAGTACGCACGCATACTTGAGTCCTGCCACTTTTTCCGGTGCAAATACAGCTTGACACCTGGTGCTGTCAGACCTTCATTGCTTTGGTACCTTATGCTTGCTGGCTTTGCAGGACAGCTGGTGCCATCTAGGCAGTTCTCATGTAAGACAATTAGGCTTGAAGCGTGCAACCTTGTCAGGAGCTCTGCCTCTGCAGCCGTGTCATGTAAGGTCGACTCCATGTGTGATGGGTTTGATGGATATACATGTATCTGCGCATCTGCCCTTGCACACTCTAGAACAGTCAGAAGACCTGCAAATAGGTATCGCAGGCTCAATTCGGCATGTCACAGACATGCTTGGCAGTGCGTGAAGCCCAAAAGCGTTGAGACTTTGCATGGTCATCACTAAGGCAAACACAGTGGGAACAGCAGCACTTGCCTATCCAGGCAAGGGATGGCTGCACATCAGCAGCTGATGACAATGATGGCAGCCTTTTTTGGTAACGCTGCTTCCAAAGTGCAGCTGGGAAGTGAACAGCTGGAATGCCAGCCAAGGGTGGGTCCTGATTCTGCAGCTGTGCTATTGTGTCTTGCTCCCCTCCCACAAACCACAGAGCCTTGGTATTGACCAAAATCTGTGTGTGAAAATATGCATGTCAAAACTTCTCATCAATAAGCACTTCCATCCAGGGCTTCCAAATCAGGTTGGTCAAGTACTCTTCCACAAACACCCTTGCAGTTGTACTGTGCAATATAATAAGGCCTTCTGCATGATGATGTATTCAGAGAAACAGGTGGCTGACAATACAAGTGAAAGGGCGATATGGCATGCTGGCCTTGCATGTTGGACAATGATGTACAGCTTGTGCAAGTTGTGCACCATAACCTGTGTGCCATACTGAGGGTTCTGCAATATGGTTCACCTGCTGTCTACTGCAGTGCTCATTGCTGCTTGCCAATGCCATCAGCGTGGATGATGATGACCCCTGATCAAGTATCCAGATATCAGCACTAGACGCACATAGTGCTGATGTCACCACATCCAGCTGTCTAACAACAGTGCACCCTTGCATCTCCGCTTGCAGAGCATGAGAGACATTGGCATTGCCTGCATCAGAGAAAGGGAAACTCTGACGGTGAGACCTTTGGCAGCAGTGGTTGTCAAGAAGCTGTGGTACAGCAATGCTTACCCACAAGAGCAATGCATGGCTGCCTGTACAAAGCAGCGCACTGTGGCAAGCTGCTTTGTTCCAGAATAGGAAGGTCTGGCTTGCTTTGCATTGGCCAGAGAGAATGAAGGACATTCTGCAAAGACTCCCTGGTGGGTTGACTGGAACCAGTTGCATTGTCCAGAGCTGTCAATGCTCGATCTGAGGCATGGTGTAATGACTGTGTGACCTCTAGTTCCTCTGGCCACCCTTCCTTGGGTTCCCAGTCTGTTGGCCGTTTCCTGTTGACCCTGCTATGCTGCCTTGCCCACTTGCATACTGCTGAAATTGAGGTTGGAGTGCATTTGTGCAGTTCGTTTGACGCTGAAAGCCCGAATTGGCGAAGCCTGTCACTGCTGAGGCTTGCTTGCGAATGAAACGGGGTGCCTCTGTGAAAAGCTACGAAGCCGACAAGGCCTAGCAAGATCAACAGGGAAAAGAAGCAGGCACGCCGACTGACAGCTGCGCGTAGCCGGGAGCTGCGCTCTGGTGTCCCTGCGTTCGCGAATGTCAGCGACTGTCTAGACCTATCCGGGTAGGAGTGACCTTGCTGTGTCGAGCGTTTTGGCCTATCATTCATCATCTGATGTCCCGATGTGCGGGATGACGCATGAGTCACAACCGTTTGACAATCACGCTTGAAAGCTGACTAGCGTCTTACAAGCGCTGGTCGCAGTGCAGCGTATTCCTCGATCTGACGGTGAGTCAAACACATGACAAAACCTGACTAGCAAGCGGCACAAACTGCAGCAGTCGACACATTCAATTGCTGAGTTTGGCAGCAATAGGCTGCGCCAGATCTTTCCGCGATCACTCACGATGTGCGCAATCAAACACTCTGGTAGCCAGGCGAATTCTATGGCCAATTCTTGTAACCCTAAAAGTATTTTCAAGGATGGTCTTAGTCATCAGCTGTTCAGTTGCTTCAGCTTCACTTGTCGCTTCCGTGCAATCGCGTAGCAGTGCTACGCGACTGCATGGTACCAGTTCTTGAAGTATTGGATAGGACGGCAACAGGATTGTGTTTCAGAGCAAAAGACGCCTAGTAGCTGCATCGAGGCTTTTCAGCCTCTCAGTCGCATGGGCACCGTCAACAGTTCACCGGTACATTTCCTTCTTGACCAACAACCTGTCTCTCTTACATCGAGCATCACCGTTAAAGCACTTGCCAGGCAGCCAAAGAGCAAGAGGTCCCGGATCCCGAAGGGATAGTCACAGTCGTTACTCAAGGAGCAGAGGCAACCGAGAGATGCTCAAATCCTGAGGAAGCCTTATTGCAAAGGCTCGAGCAGCTTCCCCAGGTGCAGCAATCCAGACACAATAAGAACGCGGAGGACCAGGTGTGGCAAGACTTGGCTTCCTTTTCCAAAGGTTTGTTCTGTCCTGTTCTCCTGGAGACACACTGCTTCCCGGGTGTTCCTGTGCTGAGTAACGTCATCTGTGCACGCTTGCAGATCAGCTGCAGTTGGACCCTGACTTGACCTTACATGTACTCAGCACATACAGGGTAGGCTGGTGCGTTATCACACTTGCACCTATTGTTATGCTGCGACTGATTTTGTATCGGCTGGTTTGCATTCTGCAGACTTGGTGCAAAGCCCAAGCAGGCACTATAGCGCGACAACAGGTAGAACTTTAGCAGTGCATTTGTTTCAAATTTTACAATGGTCTCATCAGCCCAGACTGCGTACTGCCTGTACCAGTGCAAGCTAAGATGCCTGCGTAATGCAGAACTTTGTCAACAGCAGCATCCATGATGTGGACAAAATGGTGTCAGAGGTGTTGGGAGAATGTCACAGGTGTGCAATGCTGACTGCATGACATTCACGCAAACTGATGCAGCCAAAAGGCACCCTTCCCTGCATGAATACTAGTGAATAATGATAGGTGATGCCTTCCTCAGCTGTGTCTGCTCTGCAATCTGTAGGCGGCAACAAGCTCTTGAGAACACAGCCAGGGTGCTCAGCTCCTTAGCTGCTGCACAGCAGCAGATGCTGGATCTGACAGGCAGGCTGACAGAGTACTCAAGAGTGATCCAGGCTGCCAAAGCGCATAAACTAAGCAGCTCAGATCATGATGCTTTGTAGCTGAGGCTGCTGATGGGCCAAGTTTATCTAGGATGGCAAGCCAAGTCTTTTAAACATGGCAGAAGTGGTGCAGCAAACTTCTGCTGCCGAGTGCAGGAACGCACTCACATGCTGATCCCTTGGGTGCAACTGGCGCAACAGAGAGAATTGTCGGCTGTCACAACTTTCATAGTATGAAATTCATACATATGTCAGCAACTTGCTGAACACTTCGTACTCACAGATGTGATGTCTGCATGACTTCAAGAAACCATGCAGAAGTCTTGTGCAGAGCCTGGGACGAGGCTGAATCTATTGGTGCTAGGGGCAACAAGTTGCTGTCAAGTCTTGATTGATTTTGACCTCCCACAAGCTGTGATCCCTACTATAATGCAAAACATGGGTGCGGTGACATCAGTCACAGTTTTGGCTCGTTTTGTTCATTCAGAGCCACGCAGACCATCCAACATACATTTTGCAGAGTTTGTCTGCGCTCTGGGCATCTTGTAGTAGCTGCTGAACTTGCCCTTTCACTCCGCGTGACTCTCCTTGACCTGCACAGCAACATTGCAACAGTCTGGCATGAGACTGCAATGCCAGTAAAAACAATGCCAGCCTATAGCCTACCATGTCATGCTACTGCATCCAACCTTGTAAAAGTACCATCCCATGCCATCTTCACTTATGCAACAGGCATTACGCGCAGACTGTGAGATACACAAGAGGCTCACCTCCTTCCAAACCAGCCAATTTCTGCTTAAGACGCAGCAAAGCTCTCTCGGCATCTGCATTTGCTATGGTTGTGTCAGTGCTGCCAACTGCATCAGGTGCCATGCCAGCTGGGGTGGGTTGGGGTCCTCCGGCGCCTTCCCCAGGATTGCTGTCGTCACCCCCGATCAGGAAGTCTTTCTGGCGCTGTTGAGCCCCCAGAGGTGTCAGAGCCCATTTGTAGAGAGGGTCGTGAATGAACACCTTCAAAGGCAGAATCAGGATCAAGCATTGCTGCAGCCCCAGAAAAGAAGACTCGTGTTTATCACCGTCTGAATTGTTGAGCGTGCCTGGCAAACATCCCTGACAGGCAGGGGTTGACAGCAAAGCAGAGCTACAGCAAAATTTCTGTGTGCTGTCTAGCATGCGCCATGCTGGTACACTGTACCAGAATGGATTTTTGTATGTTAAGTACCTCAATGATTGTAATCAAAGACTCCTTGTTTTGGCGCAGCACACCCATGGTCTTCTCACAACAGCTGCGCATCACGCCCTCCACACCTACAACGCACACCACCCGCAGACCCTTACACCTCATGCATCTGCACTTGTACTTTGCGCTGTGGTAATGACAGCACAAGCAGGAAATAGCTCAAACATTCAACAATGCATCCAACAAGAATATCCAAAGTCTGTAAACAGAGGCAGCTCTTGTTGGCAATCTTGAAAACATGCGCTGACAAGCATGCAGATGGCCAGGCAGCAACTTTTCTGCGCAATGTTCAAGATGAGCAGCATGTTGTTGGGCTGACCTGTGGCTCCCATGCCATCAACAATGTTGCTAGTGAGGCGGAAGGGCACTAGCTCAGGGGTGTTCAGGAAGCGGCCCTGCTCAAAGGCCACCCCCAGGTCAATGTGCACCACCTCAGCAGTCTTGCGGTCCAGCAGTATGTTGTGGCTGTGTCGGTCTCCCAACCCAATGATGTACCCTACATTTGGAGTGACTCTGTTGTAAATTGGTTGACTGTGGCAGCAGCATCCCAGTTTGTTTAGTTGTGATCATCACATGACTCATGTGTGTATTGGTACCCTGCCCTCTCTGCCATTTGAGTTTGATGCCTGTTGTATTGCTTTTGCCTGGTATGCTCTCATGCGTCTGTGTGCAGTGTGTATGTGCAGAAGCCAATCTGGCACAGCTGCTGTATAGGTGCAGTTGATAACTTGATATGTCTGCTATGGAAACACGGTAATCACAACAGCCGCAAGGCAGAAGTCAAATAATGCAATTTCCAAGGGGTGATTTGTTGCAGACACAAGTATGGGCTGTAACACAAGGCATACCAGCCATTGAGTTGACTGCCACACTGCGTGTGTACTGGAGACGGCGCTCAAACCAGTGAGCAGGGTGTCTGAAAGTCTCCAGAAAGAAGTGGTGTAGCACTGGTGAGAAGTGAGCTGTCACCTGAACATTCAAATGCTCTGCATTTAGTGCACCATCATATGCAATTCATCGTTGTTGCATGTATGCATCAGCTGATACCCTGCACTGCTTGCATAACAGAGTCGGAGTGCCTGAAACGTGTCTGCAAAATAATTCTACAGAGTGAGTCTCAGACAAGCTATGCTCTCAAGTCACCACACAAAGCACACAGAATCTGACATGATCTCCCCAGATGCATTGAGCAATGGCTAAGCTGTGACTGAGCACTGTATGACAGTGACATTTGCACCTGGGGCATGCATGTGCTTACATCATCAAAGGTCTGGCGCAGCTGCCCAGGTTTGGCCTTGTGCATGGCTTGCATGCAATGGGTGAAGGTCATCTCTCCAGGCTTGGTGTACCGCCTGTGGGCGCCACCCTGCCTGTCCTTGCCTGTCAGGTATTCATGCACAGGGATGGTGTCCTCTACCCACTCCAGCAGACCTGAGGCTGGCGAGAATGGCACCACCTGCATCAAGAAGGTGTTCACACTGCATTGCTGTTTAGCAAGGCTAAGGGCCACTTGCGAAGGCTAAGGGCAACCCCCAAAGGCTAAGGGCAACTCCCGAAGGCCAAGGGCAACTCCCGAAGGCTAAGGGCAGTTCCCAAAAGCTAAGGGCAACTTCCAAAGGCTAAGGGCAACTTCCAAGGGGTGCCACCTCCCTGAGGGTTGAATGGATAGCTCAGCAGCCATGTGTCAATGCTATGAATGCAACGCCCGTGTCAGTGTGTCAGAGACCCTTTTGAATGTGATTCAACAGGCTCCTGGTGCCCATGTGTTTGGCATACCTTTGACAACTGCCACACAGACCAGATTCATGCATATGCTTCATGGATTGTATCCTGGTGCATTTCATGTCTACTTTAATATTTGCATTGACATGTTTGCTCCATGCAAAAATGGCAGAGGAGCATAGGTGCAATGTGCACCTTGTAGGTGACAATCCTGAGCTTGCGCTTCTGGGTATCTGGGCTCTCTTGCAGCACATTGTTGATCAGTGCAAAGAACTGCTGCATGACTGCATCCTGACGCATGTCATCCATGCCAGATTTGACCTGCAATGAGCGTGAACCGTAAATCAAATGACTAGTCAGCACACCATATACGGCCATCAAAGGGGGGCCAGGATGGGAGGAAGATTGGCCATCATGCTAGGATTGCTGCTGCATTGTGGCGTTGATGTAGGCTGTCACAACAGCTTCTCTGCCAACAACCATAGGTGTGAACGGCAATCAACCATGCTGACCGCGTGCATACAATCTAAAGCGCAAGCCCCAAGGTACAGTCGTAACACATTGCATCAGTAGAGACTCTGCAGTTGAGGAGTGTGCCATGGTGTTGTGATGCAGGGAACTAACCAGCTGGCGGTGGCAGCGGCCAGCACTGTCAAAGCACTGGATCAGCTTGGGCTTGTTGACGCCTCCCACAAAGCTGATGCTGTCCCCAAAGTGGGTGAAGTGGGGCAGGTTGTCATAGCGGCAGGAGGGGTCCACCTCCACAGGGGCACTCACAACGGGCACCAGACTCAGATCTCGGTTCTTGCGGCGTAAGCCACTTGGGAAGGGCATGGGTCCGCCCTGTCAACCCAAAGAGAGGTCATGATGACCATCACACACTGCTATACACTGCTCATTGATTGCAGCAGAGCTGGGAACAATGAAAATTGAATTGGGCACAGAGATGCAAACAGAACCAAACTGGCTTGTTCACTGTCAAGTCATGTCACAGGCGAGGCATGACAGATAGCCAGGGCGACCCACATGCCTGGTGCAGATGTGCTACAGCTTCTTGTGACGCGTGAGTGTCGATCAGAGCACATGCAGTGATGCTAAGGCTACACTGACTGGCTTTGGTCACAGTCTGTCTATGCAAGATTGCGACAAACATTCCATCAATAGCAAGACCAGCATGGCTGACAGCAAGATCAGCATGGCTGACAGCAAGACCAAGCAAGGGGTTGAAAAAAGAGTGATACATCCTGACAGACAAAGGCAGAGACAGCTTACATCAGAGGAGGCTGGCAAGGCTGCCAAGTGAATGTAAGCCTCAATCAGCTGGTTCACCTGCTCCACAACATTCTTCCTGTGCACACATATCAACATTATCATTCATGCATGGTTACAATGCTTGATGACGTAACTATGCACAGCGACAGCTCAGTGGTGCTTGTTAGCACTGTCGGCTATCCTCAGTGATGATCAACATCACTTGCTGATGCCCAGATTGCTGACGGGGCTGCCTTACCTAGCAGGACTGGAGGCAATAAGTCTGAGCAGGTCACATGCAGCTGAGACCTTGTCACGGTCTACAGTCACAGTCATGCCGCCCACAACATCCCCTGCCTTCACTTCCCTGCCGTCCTTGCCCCTGTTTCCATTCTTGAGGGCAAACAGCTGGTACAGCGTCTGGTAAGGGTGGTCCATGGTCAGCCTCTGGAGCAGAGTCAGCAGAGTAGCCTGTGCAAAAGGTCATGGTTGAAGCACTGCCCAAGATACATGTCACTGTTGTCACTATGGCGTCACTGGCAGCAGTGAAGTTACATGGAGTCAAGTCATCACGATTATGACAGCAGTCATGAGTGGGTGGCGTTAAGGTACTGTGACTGCTGAATGAGGTAATGCTGGCTAGACAGCCTGTGTTATCAGGCCAGTTGCATCATGTATCTGAGTCTGCAAAATGTCAGTACATGTTATAATGGCCCAAAGGTGCATTCCAGAGTTGCATGTTGGCGTACTCACAGCCAAACGTAAAAACAGACAGCATGCCTCGCTACGCAGCTAATCATGCTGGAGTCATATGATGTCCAACAGTGAACATGCTAAGTGCAGATTGCCACAAGCCAGCCGTGTTTCAGGGCTAAGGGCAGATCCACCACCTGGAAGCCACTCTCATAGTGTGGACCAGACTTGGCAGCGCTCATTCTGGATGCAATCTGATACACCAGGGAGAGCAGCTTATGCGAGGGGATGTCCCTGAAGCTCTCTGCCAGCTGTGCATTCACCTTTGGGTCTGCTCCCAAGGTGAACCACAACTGGAACAGGCGGAACACCACCTGCAGATCATACCGCCCTCCTGCCATCAGACACCTGCATAACAACCCTAAAAGCTTGAGGTGTGGTGACACTGCTTAATGTGTCCTCAGACTGTATACATGCTGTTTCTGTTGGCTATTATAACATGCTGATCAGTTGATGCAGACTCCTGCTGCGCTGCATCTGCATTTTTTAACAGAAGCAGTCACAGCCCTGTAGGGGACATGAGCGACATCTGAGAAGCTGGCAGTCAACATAGCAAGCAGCCTCATGTGCTGCTTACACTCAGTTGCACCTCAGTACGCTTACAGGAAGACTTGCATAAGGTACCAGCCATCATCAGGGAACAGACAGTAGCCCCTACCTATGGTAGTTGGTCAGGGCTAGAATGAGGTACTTGGCTTCGCTGTCCTGCAGGGCGTTGGACTCTTCCTCATCAAACTCGATTGGCCGCATCATGGTGTTCATCTGATGCACTAATAGCCTGCTCTCCCGGTCTACCACCTGTCCAGCTGCATCCTTCTTCACCTCCCCACGCTGCTTGCGCAGCTTTAGCTGCTGCTCCAGCAGGCTTACCTGACACAGCACAACTTGATGTCATCTGTTTGCAACAGAGACACCTCTGACAATGTGGTTCTATGCGGCGGCAAGCCCAGAAATCAGCAGTCAGGAGCATATGTATATCCTTGAACAGCTGCGGTTTGTCTGAGAACTTGCTGACAACCTCACGTCACTGACTCAGTCCCAACCTCAAGCTTCTGAATGGTGTCCTTGGGTTCATCATCAAAATGCAAAGTGAGTAAGAGCAGCAGTCACAAATGTGGGTGCAGGCAACGACAGCATGCCGAGGAGTGTGGGGTCACCTGCTGCCTCTTCTGCTTGATGACAGCTTGAGCAGTGTTCCACTCAGGAGACTGCTTCTGAGCTTGGATGCCGGCATACAGCGTGTCAGCATGATGGGCCAGGCGGTACATGACTCTGCATGCCACCTGACCAGTGTCATTGCTGCTGGTCACCAGAGCATCCACTGCCTCTGCCATGCTTGCTAGAATGGCAGACGAACTCTCAAACCTGCGCTTGCAGAGGTGTTGGTTGGGTTTTGTCAATGGTTTTGGGTATGTCAGTACATACTGAAGCATGGACCTCTTGACAGGAGTTGCCAAAGCTGCAAAATAAAAGTGTCAGAGACCTGCTGTTGTCTTTTGCAGAGATGGTTGACATAAATCATGCTAACAGTCCCTCTGTTATACCTGTGTAGCTTTGCTGTCTGTCCATACACACATTGACAGAGCTGTCAGCACATCTTCTTATTAAAAACACAATTCTGTCCAAAGCTAGGCTGATTGACTCTGAAACCTAGACTCAGTGAAAGGTGTACCTCAGCTTTGACCATGCCTTGCTGCTGAACATGTTACAAGATGCTTCACCAATGTGCAGCAAAGCAGGAGGAGGGCTACCTGGTCTCAGCCAGCCATTTGCCTGTCAGGCTGAGCAAGCGAGCATAGGCCACCACATTGCCATCCTTGTTGTGCCTGGCCACCTCCAGCAGGGACTTGCTCATTCTGACTGCAACTGCCTGTTGGCCTTGGGCCCACAACAGCTTTGCCTGCTCTACACTCCATGCAAGGCTTCCCTCTGTGTAACCTGCATCATGATGTGCCGCTTGCAGTATGCATGAGTCACCTCTAAAATCATTCTGGTGTACATGCCTTCACTGCTCACATCATGGATCTGGAGTATGTTGAACAAAGGCCAGGCTACACATCTATAGTTCATAGTCACGTGTCTACTTGTGCAGGTGAAGTGTGTCTGTGATGCTCTACCCTAAATCTGCGCACAGAAGCATGTCCTTTTGACTTCTGCCACTGCTAGACACTGCGGTATTGGGCAGAAAACATGCTATCACAAACCTGGGGAAGCTGGGTGCGAGGCAGAGGCAATTGAGTGGGTGGTTGTGAGCTCGTGAGCAGCCGCCATGGCATGAGTGAGGTGGCCAGCCTGGCGAGCCGCCACTGCTGCCTCATGCAGAGTGTGAGCTGCCTGCTCAGGCTGCCCCAGTGCCTCACACACACCCTTCCTCAGGGCTAGCAGGGGCTCACGCAGCTCATACTTGTCCCCTGCACCTGCAAGCAGCCCTCGGCATCATGATCTGTAATTTCCGTATTCAAACAATAGCAATCATGGGAGATCCAACAATAAAATCCCTTTGGGATATCATTTAACACTCCCTGACGCTCTGCGATGTCAGGTCAGTGTAAAGCGACATTCTAGAAAATCTACAGACACCTTTTATTATTGTAGCACATCCTGTGCATGAGCAGCATGCTGGCTGCTTCACAGATATGGTGTCAAGAGCAGCTGTGGCATCAAGTGAGGTGACACAACAATGTCAAGCACTTTGGGGATGCTGAGCGAGACAAGATGTGAAGCTCAGGAACGTAGCAGGGGTGCTGAACCTACCCATGGCAGCCTCTCTGCTGCGCCACACTGCCTGCAAACTTGCCAGCTGCAAGCTGCTGTCACCTGCAGCGCTTGTGACAGCCTGTAAAGACAGACAACTGCAGTCGGCAGTGAAACAGCTTATTGACAGCAAACTACATTGAGGAGCAGACAATATCCCAGCAGACAATATAATGTCAGGCAGGTCGCCAATGTATACTGCCATTTGTGACATCAGCATATCAAATTGTGGGTTGTCATCACCCACCCATACATTTAGAAGGATCTGCGTGACCTCCAATACAAAGGGCGTGGTCTGAAGAAGCAGAACTTACCAGTCCAGGTGAAGGTGGTGAAGCCAGTGACAGGGTTGGCCATCTGAAAGCCCAGGCCTCTTGCACACATTGCAGCTGCTGCAGCTGCAGGATGGCTGGATTCACACTTGACACACTCTCTGTGCTGACGCTGGCCAGGGACCTGATGCACTCCTGACGTGCCTCAAACAGCAGAGACCTGCATCGCTCCCTGTCCCCATCTGACACAGCCTGTGCACATTGATATAAGCAACCTGACATACACCGGGTTGTGACTTTCACGACTGCCATCTTTGTACTTGTGAACTCACTTTGCTGCCCGGTGTCAACAATTGCAGCGTGTCCACAGCATGATTGGCAAAAAGCATGCGTTTCAATTTGTGCAGAAGGGCCAAGATATGGCCTATGGTCATAGGTCCGGGCTGCCGCCAAGGAACCCTTTTCTATAATTGCTGAAAGCTTGATCTTTTCTCTTGGTTTCCCAAGGGCAAAGGCTGAGGCTGACCTTGAGGCAGCCATGCAGGGCTTCATTTGTGCCCACTGGCCGTCCTGGAAGTGTGTCACTCTGCTCTGAGGCGCTCCTCCACTGCCCCATGCGCCATGCACTCTCATACCGCATCTCACCAGACCTGCCATCACCTGCGCATTGCCCACAACACAATCAGCCCTGCCTGCTCACAACAATCTGCCCTCACTGCTCAGGAAATGCCCTGTACAGACAGATTTGCCTCAACACCAGAACAAGAACTCCAGCTGCACAGCTGATGGGGTGCACCCGGGGGTGAGGAAAGGGCCGCAGAGATGCTACAAGAAGCTCACCAGGTGACAGAGATGCTGGCTGGCCTTGCCAGTAAGCCTCAATGAGGTGCCGACATCCCAGCTGCTGCAGAGCAGTCAGCAAACCCTGCTGCCAGTGTGAAGAAGATCCACCAGATACAGCAGTGCCAGGACCAGGTTGAGCCAATGGTGGTGCAAGTGGTGTGCTAGCAGGAGGTGAGCGCCGACATAGCAGATCATAGCCAGTCAAGGCCTTGTCCCAGCTGCTCTCATGTTCATACAGCTTCAGTTGGGACACCATGCTGTGGCCTCTGGCGACTGCATAGATGCCATCAGGCTCGTTCATGCTGCTGTAAATGTCCAACAGCAGCTCATCTGCCGCTGCTCTGCTGCTCTGCATGATCAACTCCAAAACGTAAGCATACAGCTGGTTCTGATGCAGACTAGAGTCTATGGCATGTGCTTGATCAATTGTTTAGTTTACAAGCTTCCTTGCGCCAACAGCCTGCTGTGCCACTGAGGAGACACGGCTCAGCAGCCATACAGTTACCTTGTGTTTCTGGGGTGCATCAGTGAGAGTGAGTCTGCCATACTCATCCTCAACCCAGTGCTCCACATACAGCAGGGCTGTGAAGTACGCACTGCACCTCAGCGCAGCAGCTGCCACCAGCAGATAGTCTACATCCAGCCAGTACCGCTTTTGCCACTGAACAGGAGAACCCACACCCTCCCCTTGGCTGGCTTGCCTTGTCGACCTGGACCGGCCCTGAGTAGCTGCCCCAGAACTTCTAACAGCTCTGCCAGGGTCCAGCCCTAGCACTGCGTCCACGTGCATGTTGTGCAAGTGATCTAGGCATGTCAGGATGAGCTGCGTGGCTTTGATGTGTGTTGATTTGGGCGACAGCAGATTTGATGCGAGCTGAGTGGAGATGGCTGGCATCAGGCTGCTGTCTGTGCTGTGGCAGGCGATGTCAGCCAGGATGTGTGGAAGCATGAGCTCTGCCAGCTCTGCCTTGCGCACAATCATGTGCTGGCACATGGACAGGGTTGGCTCCTGGACAAGTAGGAGCAGGGCGTAAGCTAGGTTGCGCACCCACACATCATAGGACTGGCTCTCCAATGAGAACAGTTTGGCGTTGTTATGTACGCTCCACTTTGGGTCTGAGGCGTCTTTGTTGCTGGGGCGGTAACTGGTGGCGGCGTCCTTCTTGTATACCTGAGGCACCATAGCAGCATTTGTGCATGGGATAAGCTGAGGTGCATCGGCATGAGCCATGCAGGCTGCTGATGTGAGACAGTGCATTGTACGATGAACAAGGCAGACTACGGCACATGCTGACGGTCTGGTGCACAGACACCAGCTTTTGAGTTGTGCATCTTTGATCATGATTGACTGATCAAATTGTGTCAGGTGTCTCACCTGCAAGTAGCTCTGTGTGACTGCATCCAGCTGTGAAAGAGCCTCCCTGCCGCGCTCACTACTCAACAGGTGGCGCAGCGTGAACTGGACTGATCTGATGGTACGCACATCAGGGTCCACTAAGTAGTCAGCCATCAGCTGCAGAGCTGCCACCATGACCATGGTCAGCGTAGCCACTGTCTGATTTGGACCTCTGGCTGCTGCACTGTCCTGATGGGTGCCAGAGTGGTTGGTGGCTGGTGCCTGGCTTGGTCGGGGTGCGCAGGCAGGTTTGAAGGCAATAGCCGAGTGGTCAAGGGGACCAGCCAAAGCTAGCAGCTCACCAGCAAATGCTGCCAGAGCGCTGTCCTGTGTCTCCCCACTAAGCCACCTTCACTCAAGCGCTTGCTTTTAGTAAAAGCAGAACCACAGATGCTACTCAGCCACCTTCACTCAAGCGCTTGCTGTGAGTAAAAGCAGAATCACAGATGCTACTCAGCCACCTTCACTCAAGCGCTTGCTGTGAGTAAAAGCAGAAACACAGGTGCTATGGCTTGTAGCTGACCAGATAGGCATAGCTCAGGCTTCTGCACTGTGCTGCTGGGCAATAATCATGCAATGCTTCAGCACTGCTATGCATGGTTGACATCTGCAATGGTAGCACATTATGCTAGCAGTGGGAACAGACATTGCATGTCAGAAAGCAAGTCACATAGCACAGCAAGCAGGTGAAGAGAGCATCAAAGGCTATGTATTGCATGGCGTGCATGACTACAGCCGGTGGGACTTACACAAGCTTCCAGACAGCTTCCTCAGCCTGCGGCAGAAAATGGGTTGGTTGGCTGTTTGGGCTGCCTTGGAAGAGCTGGTGCTTCCTGGCTGGTAGAGCTGCTATGAGAGCAGAAAGAGAGCGGTGGCGCAGAGCTGAGGTCATGGACTTGGCCTGGCCAGCAAAGTGGGTCACCTCCTCCGCCAAGCTCAAGTCCTTGCGTAAATGCTCATGAAGCCTGCCAGCGCATGTAATTGCCTCAAACCATGCACTGAGCTGAATGCAATGACTTGTAGTCTGGCAAGTCAGTGTATACGTGGCCGACACATAGGCAAGATTACTGAGCCTAGAGGTCATTCAGTTTCATGATGCTGAGACTGTTGTCAGCTACATGATGCTGCCTTGTTTAATCAGTATGCAGTCGGCAGGCTGCAGAACTTGACTCAACACTGACAAGAACGCAGGAGCAAGTAGGCAAAACTGACAGACGCAGCTGACAGGCAACAGTGACAGGCTAGACTGATGGCTGAGCAGCACCTGCAAGCAGCATCCAAGGCAGGCAGAGGCAGCAGAGGCTCCACGTCTCTGAGGTACACATGCAGCCCAGCAGGCGCCTCCACAGTCAGTCTCAGGATGAGCTTGACCAGGGGATGCTCAGCGCCCACATCATCACCTGCACTCGTGCTCTGCACTCTTGCTGCTGTGAGGGATGGCAATGGCTGACGGCGGCTGACCATGCTGTTTTGCAAGCTGGCAAGGATGCTGGCGAAGATGTGCTGCAGCTGTGCCCCTACTACTTCTAGAGTGCTCTGCTGTGCCAGCATCTTGTCCAGGAGGGTTTGTAGCAGCTGGCAGCAATCTGCCCACATGTCCCTGCAGCATCATGCCAGTGAGAGCTCAGCACAGAAGTCTGACCCTGTCTAACAGGCAGTGATTGATCAGAGCAAAGCATATCCCCAATCATGCAAGATACGTCTCAGGGATTAAGGTAGGTCTCATGGGTCATGACTTTACATACTGACCATCACTGCTGAGGATATTGGCTGGCTGGAGGAAGGAAGGAAGGCAGGCCAGGCAGCAGTGATGATGATCACGCCCTGTGTACAGACGTGCGCATTTCCTGAGCCTCAGAACACATGCACTTGTTATGCAGAGCTGCAGCATGTGAGCAGCAGGCCCACCTGGTGTTGAGCTGTTGCAGCAGGATGTTGATGATGTATCTGAAGGTGGAGGGCACATGGGCTTCTTCACCCAGCAGGCTGAGCAGAGCCATGAGAGGGGCAAGGGCCTGGAGGGCATGCCGGGGGTGTTTGGCCCTCTGAAGGTGCTGGTGGCATGTCAACAGCAGAGTGGCTATGGCATCCCCTGTCAGCACCTGCACAACCCACATTGCAACTCCATGCTTTGTTCAAGCTGTGCTGTGCTGGGTCTGCCTGCCATACCTGTGTCACGCTATGCTGTGCCACACTACACCACTGACTCCATGCTGGGTAACCCAATACTGTACTGTGCTGATGTGTCCAGGCTTGTCACATGCATTGATGTATGTCAAAACAATACTGAACAAACCTCCAGCACAGTCAGGAGGTGCTTCAGCATTGCTGAGAAGCAGGGCAGAGAGTACAGTTCTTGTGGGACACAAAACGCAACAAAATTTGTGCAAGCACATCAACAGGCTCATCATGAAGGCTCAGCCTGTCTGTGGTGTAACAAGCTGCATTTCTTTGAGCAGCCTGCTTCAAGCAATGTCAAGTGCCCAGGAGAGGGATCTACCTGGCTGAACAAGATGTGTCTGTTCTTGTGAGGGCTCTGACCAGGTATGCACAGGATTGCAGCCACGACCGCACTGATGGGGAAGAAGGGGCGGGCAGGAGCAGCCTCGTCAGATGCCGTCAGCAGGATGTATCCGAATGTGTTCACCATCTTCTGAGCATACAACCTGTTCCGATCCTCATCTGCGTGCAACACAGGGTAGTGTGAGTGCAAGTATGCTCTGAACTGAATGGCTAAGATCGACCTTGACTGTGTTGACAGAACAGGAGCTCTTTTGCATGACTGTGGTTGAGCAATGGTCCGTGGCAAGATGTCATGCTCGTCTGTGTGTGACATGTGAATAGCAAGCAGACACACACCTGAGAAGTGTTTTTGAATGATGCCTCCATTAGTGACAGCATGCGCCAAAGCTTTGAGCTCTGCATCACTTGTCTGCTCATAAGGCAGAGCTGACCCAAAGATGCTGTCCATGCACTTCTGCAGCACAGCTTTTGTGTCCATGCCTGCACGCAACATTGTGCTGATCACAAACACAAACGTGTACAGGTAAGAGCGTTGCTGCCATCCAAGGCGTTATGCCTCGTGTCACATGCCACTTGCATTGCATCCTCCAGAGCATCCGTGTATGGTCAAATACCTAATCTTGCAAAAGTGCTATGCATCATGTCACATATCACTTGCATTGCATCCTCCAAAGCATTGATACATGTTCAAAATTAAGATTAAGATTAAGATTAAATTAATGCAAAGAAATTAAGATTGCAGATTAAATGAAATGAAATTAAGATTGCAGATTAAATGAAATGAAGGATAGCATTGATAGATGTTCAAAATTAAGATTAAGATTAAGATTAAGATTAAGATTAAGATTAAGATTAAGATTAAGATTAAGATTAAGATTAGGATTAGGATTAGGATTAGGATTAAGATTAAGATCAAGATCAAGATTAAGATTAAGATTAAGATTAAGATTAAGATTAGGATTAAGATAAAGATCAAATGCAATGAAATTAAGATTAATCCTCCAAAGCATTGATGCATGTTTTCAGAATTAAGATTAAGATTAAATGCAATGAAATTAAGATTAATCCTCCAAAGCTTTGATACATCTGAGAGCCAATGCTGCCCGAGGCAGTAGGGCATAAGACTGAGCCCCACGGGGTTGTCAACATGCGGTGGCAAGACCCAAGGAGGGAGCCCATCATCATCAAGCGAAAAAAGCTTTGATACATGTTCAAAATTAAGATTAACATAAGATTAAATTAAATGAAATTAAGATTATAATTAAGACTAAATTAAATGAAATGAAATGAAATTAAGATTCAACACCTAATCTTGCAAAGATTGCTCGAGCCTAGCTGTGCTGGCAGCAGTCCTCTGTAGCACTGATGCATGCACAAACTCAATCGCTTGTTCACTGAACATTGATGGATGCCAATACTCAGCCAGCAGGTAACGACTGCCAAGCAGAGTGGTACCAATGAAGCTGGCGACTTCCTGAAGCTGTTCCTCGCTCTGATGCAGCAGCAGCACAGGGACCAGGTCTCGCAGGTAGGCAGCAATGAGGGCCCGCTCCTCCCTTGCACCCCGCTCATCAACAGCCACCAGGCTCTGCACGCTCACCATGAATGCTGCTGTAACTCACACTCAGCAGGCTAAGTCAGCTGTGATGCAAAGGTCTGCATACTGTTGAGGGACAGAGCAGCGACACATGCTCAGCAGCTGACTACACTCTGCTGCTGGCGCAGAAAGATGCCTTGCAAGAGGCCATAGGACGCAGCAGGAAGATGACTCAATGTAAGTTGTGTGTAGATCCGCGACAGCCTGACAAAACAATATTGCAATGCACAGCAGACACAATGGCCGCGTGTGAAACATCACAAACGTTTGTTGGAGCTCACCTGAATGGCCAGGAACTGTTGTAGGCTGTAGCCATTGCTGCACCAGTCAAAGAACAGAGTCTGCATGTGGTAGTTCATCAGGGATGAGCGTGAGGGGTAGTTGAGGCGCGCTGCCAGCATGTCAAGGGCAGTCTGCACTAAGGCCCTGTCAGAAGGCTGCTTTGCGGCATGCCCACACAGCAGAAACACAGCTTCCCGCTCTAGCATTCCACATGCTGCTGCTGTTTCTCCTGTCAATGCAGGAGATTTACCCACTAAGCAGCCAGCATAAACCCAACAAGATTGCATATGCGTTGCAACATGCATACCATGTGCAGCACAAGATGGCGCACGTATGTCAGCACAAGACCGTACTACATGGCTTGCGCAGGGTGTCTGATGGTCAACAAGGTCAGACTCTGCTTGTTTGCATACGTAACAGTAGTGATCTGGCCTATTGCATGTAGTGGTAAACCCTGCATGCTCATGTGAGACCTTGTGCTAGCTCTGCTACACTGCATACGAACCACTATAGCCATCTCACCAGAACAGCTGCTGGTGCTCCCATTACCACTGCAAGTAAAACTCAGGCCAGGTTCAGTGCAGCATCAATCTACTTGAAACGCTGACAAGGATGAATTCATACCAAGCATGAGCACTGCTGTCTCCATGTGCTCTGCTGAGCGGTTGTTGCTTGTCAGGCTCTGTAAGCTCAGCTTTGGCTTCAGGTCATCAAACACACTCTGCAGGCATCATGTACCAGCATCTGATAGACCTCCAAAAGCAACAAGACAGACACAGTTTGCTTTTGTTGACGCCGCACCACCATGACCTGCTCAAAAGATGCCCCCTCAAGGTAGGGCCATAGCCTTGGTAGCAATGTATGTTTCTGCCGGTGCACTAGGCCAATCACAACTAACAGCAGGCTGCTTGACATCTGCATCAAGAGCAAAAGGTGCAACGCTGCAGTATCTCTGGGGTGCTGAGGTGAAGCTTGTGCTCACCTGTGGTCTTGCCCATTTGCGATACAGCACTGTTGCAAGGTGGCCACCCTGCCGCCTAGCAAAGTACAGGTCATCTGCAAGTAGGCCAGATACAATGTTCAGGCAGCGTGTCAGCAGCTCCTCCCCAAATCCCTGCAAGGGTGCACAGTCAACATGCTCTTTGCCACATCTGTCTTGGATGCATAGCACTGTATATTGCCCCAGCACTGTAGCAGCGTCATGCTAAGATGCACCCCCATCAGTGATTAGCTTTGGGTAAGGCAGCCTTGCAGCAATGCGTCAGATGACACTTAGAACTATGTCAACAGCGAACCGCGTGCAGCTTTTAGAACATCTTCTTGTGAATCCACAATGTGCTATGAATGCCAAGACCTGGCCTCTGTCAGCATGCAACCACAGCAGTCCAAGCAGCACTTGCCTGTGTGTCAATCATCATGAGATCCAGAATGGCTGATGCAAGCTGTACACGAAGCTGCCATGTGGTGCATCCACTGTCCTTTGACTCTGCCGCAGCAATGATGCTGAGCACATCATCCAACACATTCATCAGACCCTCCAGATCTTCCTCCACCTCCACCGACCATTGCACTGCAGGCACAGCAGCCACGCTGATGAAACTGTGCATACCATTTACGAGCCACAGCCAAACCTCAATACGCTGCATACTGAAAGTGGTTCACACTGGAACATTCTGTACTGTGCAAGACCACAGCTAGGCAGCAAATCAATCCATTGAGCTCAGCTGGACATAGACCATCATAAGACAAGCTGGTGGGCAATAGGGGATGACAAGTCAAGCAGAATGCGTCCCCAGGAGGATGAAAGTCTGGCAAAGCTATACCAGCAGGCTGCTTCTTGCCGTTACGGGCCAGGAAAGCCTTAGCTAGCACCGCCAGCTGCTGCACAACCAACAACACCTCATCACGCTGGAAGCGCTTGTGAGCCAGCAAGCCATCTTCCTCCGCAGCCAGGAATGCAATGGCCTGCTTTGTATGGCTGTGACCCCCAGGGACTGCCACCAGTGTGCACAGACTTTGTATGAGCTGGTGTACCAGCTCTGTGGTTGGCTGAATGGGGTTCGACCGGCATCCATGCAGCAGATCTGTGACGACTGCTGCTGAGGAGGATGGGTCCAGCTTTCCTAGGGTGGTGATGAAGGTGAGACAGTTGATGCGGCAGGTGGCTGCTAGACTGGCACTTGCAGGCCCAGCAGAGGGCGGCCTGCTACACCGACAAATAGTTGTTATAATCAGGAAAAAGAATCTATGTGCAGCAGCCTTCCTGCAATGGGCGGCGGAGGTGCAGATTGGCCTGGAGCATGAGAAGGGCACCAGATTGAACCTCTGTTCTGTTTGCGTAATGTGCCAGGCGCGTTGCCAAAGAAAAGAAACTACGACTGGCACAGCAAGCCCAGTGCAATGGCCTGTGACGGTCCAAGCGCAATATCACCTGAGCAAACTGGGGAGCTACACATGACAAGAGAGCACATAGATAGACACAGGAAGCACACCTCTTACTGCCAGCAACTACACTTGGCGTGCCTAGGTCCAAGTCATCATCAAACATGCTGACAGCAGCATTGCTGGCCTGGACAGACTGTGTAGCCACTCCAGGGGCTGCTGTCAGCTGTACACTGCTCAGCAGGCTTGCCTGTGCCACATTGTCTGCATCGTTGAAGACCCTCTCCAGGTTGGCAGCGCAGTACAGCAGAGCACTGCGCCAGACAACAAACACTTAGCAGCCACCAGTCCAGGCTAACTAAGAACCAGGCGTCCCTGATGTGCTGTCTCGAAACAGAGTCTCACTGCATCATGGCTTGTCACATGACTGCAGTACATGCAGCCCTTGTGGATGATGATACTGGACAATGCCTGGTTACATTAAGGCAGGTCAGGCATGGCACAGTATCAAGGTGAATGCAGTACTGCCATGCATGACTAGATGGATGTCAGATAGCAGGCTCTGCAGCAGTTGAGACACAAGATATTCAACAGAAGACTCTTGAATCAATGCTGGTCTGATATTGTGCTTACCTGCACAACTTTTCGGCCTGGTGGCACTCGTCGTACAGATGCAGGCCCTCAACCAAGAGCTCCAGGGCATGCAGCTCAGGATTTTGCAGAGATTTGCCAGCCTCGCATAGGCCTGTTATCAGACTGCTGATGCGCTCCAGTGCTAGCTGCAAGGCTTCTGCAATGCATAGCACATTGTGATCAGACAACAGGTTGCCTGCCGCCGGCGTCTGTGGTAAGTAATGCTGCTGATGCTTCACTGGAGGTTTGAAGCTTTCTCAGGCTTGTGGATGATTCATGTAACAACGTGACACGGATACTCTGACAGTGCCTTGTGACTCAGCACAGGCTGTGGACAAGTCAGCTGTCAGTGCCATGTGGTCACCAACATGTTGCTTTATGACCGGGCATTGTGATCAGATCTCAAGCATAGCGCTGTGATAGCTTCCTTGTGCAGGCAGCTACCAGGCGACTCCATACCTGCTACAGTGCCCTGAGGAAGCCAGGTGGTACTGCACTCAGCTGGGCCACCACACAAGGCTGTCATCAAGCCCAGCGTCACTGTGCACACCCTCACCAGCTTGAACAGCAGGGCCAACTCAGCTTCCTGTGAGTCCACTGTCAGCAGCTGCAGCTGTTGTCGCAGCAGCTCTCCAGCCACCTGCTGTGCTGGCCTTGCTGCCTCTGGTGACATGCCAGACAGAGCAGAGGCTCGTGCAGCTGCTGCAGTGTTGGCTTGGGCTTGCTGGTGCTGGCTGTGAGCTTGATCAGCAAGCGTGGCCATCCACTCCTGCCCTGCACAAAGCAAAACAGAAGGCTGCAAGTGGGAGAGAGTTTGGGAGGGTATGAAGTCATGACTTGCCGTTTAGAGCAGATGCTTGAGCAATGAAGCTGCACCATGTCGGCAGGGAAGACATGCAAAGATGATCATTCTGAACATGGCTGTAGAAGGATACAAGCACGCGCATTGCAAGACAGTGCAAGCTTTGGTCCATGTCAGGTAGCTGTCCCAAGTCTAAAGAAGCTCAGTGAGGGGCATCTTATGTTCACATCAACAGTGAGGTGATGCCTGCTGAGGTGCCATGACAAGCAACAATGAGTGTGAGTGCTGACCGCGAGCCAAGGCATCAAGCTGCTGCTGCAAGGAAGTGCCATCCTCCCCTTCTTGCAGCCAGCTGGGTGGTGTCCAGTCTGACTGAGGTAGATGGTGCACAGGACCTGAGCTCAGCACAAGTACTGCTTGCACTATGAGCTGGGGCGGTGCATCACTGACTGAGCTTTCTAGCACCTTCTGCAGCAGCCGCTGCTGCAAGGACTTCTCTGCACCAGATGCGCTTGCACCTGCATGAAGGATGGGATGCATGCTAAACAAATCAATTTTGGAATGTACACCAGTACAGTACTATAGGACACCTTGTGCTGTTTTACACCTATGCTGCAACTACTTACTGTCTGCCGTGCCTTTGCAAGGCAGATGACCATGCCACTGCTAACTTTTGGAGGGGGGGGAGAGTGAGGGCAGGCGCAGCAGTACATGTGCAGGATACACTCTGCAGTGCTCCATCCATGCAAGCACATGTAGTCATAGGAACACCTCCAGCAAATGCAGCACAGATCAGCGCCATTGTTGGCTTGGTTACAGGCTGCAGCTGCAGCACAGGGATGCTCCAGAGCTGGTGCGACCGCAGATGCAGGTTGGGGGTGAGAGCTCGGGAAGCCACAGCTGACAGCAAGGCCACAGCACACTCCTGAACTGCTGCTTTGCTGGTGGTGGATGACAGCCAGGTCAGCACATTGTCCCAGGTGGCCTGCTCTCCTTGCAAGCAAGGCATGGGTACTTCAGGTCAGCAGCACTTCATACAGGATAAGCCTGGCAAATGATGGCACAGCAGGCTGCCAAGTTTGCCAGACACAGTACAGTCATCACAGCACAGCAAATGCATCAAAGAGACACTGTTCACCATGTGCTGAGAGCATTCAACAGGCTATCATGTACAGATTTTGAGACTTTCAGAGACCTCCAGGCAATTGAGCAGCTGAGTAAGTGGTTGCACAGCGCATGTCAATGCGAGACAGCAGCCAGATAGCTGCGTTGCACAGACCATGCCCAAGAGCAGTCAGTCAGCTGGAGTGCACACTCATTGACACACAACAATATGTAGCTGCACTGCACAGGCAATGGCGAAAAGCACTATTTGTGCAGCACCTTCCAAGCACTCTCCAGCTGGGCCACATCGATGCTGGTTGTGTTCTGATCCACTTCTGAAGCTGTCAGTGCAGCAGGCCAGGCCACCGCCAGCTGGTGTAGCAATCTCAGCCTCCACAGCAAGATACCAGGCTCTGCACCATCCTCAAAGGTGTCCTTACTTGCTGCTTGTAGCCAGTTTGTGTAAGCTGGGTGCGGTAGGTGCTGTGAAGCAGTTTTTATGAGCATGACCAGCACTGGTGCCCATTGCAGAGGGGCCTCCACTACTCTGTCATGTAAACGAGCCAATCTTGACGCCGTCTGCACCGTAGTGCACAATGGTGTGTCACTAGCAGGACAAATCGCAGATGAGAACATTTGAGTGTAGCAGTGCACTAACGTATGCTCAGAGACTCACAAAGCATGCATCTGCATGATGAAATATGCAAACAGCGTGATCACCCGTAGCTTCTTGTCCTGATGCACATCAGCGTTTTTGGTATTGACTGCAGCCCCACTGTCTTGCCATACAGTGATGCTGTATATTGCAGCTGTCAGCTGCAGCAGGCTGTCTGCTGGCCTGGTCAACACAATGTCACCATGCTTGCCTTCTTGACCCCTGCATGGCACAACCTTGTGCTCATGAAACAATGCTTCCAGCAAGCCATGGCAGGGTACCTGTGTCACAGGCAACTGCATGCTGTGTTTGCATCTATGAGTGTTTTCCAGGTGTGCATGATGTCCTACGTCAAGGGGCACAAAAGGACGCATACCATCTAAAGCTTGCCTGACCAATGTCCGTGTCCAAGACCTCCAGTATGTCAGAGGCGGCACCATGCATGTCCTGCAAGACACACTGCTGTGGCTTAGCAGCCCTGCCTTCAAATACTGGCTGGCATCTCTTGTGGTTCCTTGCACAGGCAAGGCGCAGCTGCAATTGTGTAATCACCGTCTGTCTGGCAACTGCATACAAGCAACCTACAAGGCATTGTCAATATACACAGCAGCATCAGTCATGCCCTTACCTGAAGGCCTCCCAGCTTTACTTGGATACTCAAGCAGATCACAAATGAATCCTTGAGCTTGGCATCTCGGCTGACTTTCAAGCATCGCAAGACAAAAGGTTGCAAGGCTCGCTGAATCTCGAGGCTTCTGCTTGAGACGTCAAGACCATGCCTCAGTAGGAACGAGTTCAGAGACATCACAAAGGCTGTGCTGATGCGTGAGTCCTCCCTACACATCAATACTGAGAGTGTTTTCATACCGTGCATGGCAAATGTGCAGTGTATGTGCATGAATGTCCACATCGCTGGTTACCCAGTATGGGAACCGGGTTCAAAAGCTGAACTGCTTGATCTCTTGCAAAATGCACCTGTTTGATTGATGTACAGATGCACAACATTGGGCCAAGAGTCACCTCAGCTGGTTCAAGGTCGGCAAGCATGAGGCAAAGAAGGTGAGCATGTCTTGCTGGAAGTCAGGCTGCATGTCGCCTGGGAAGTGCTGCAGTAGCAGCAGCATGCTGGACACATGCCGGAATGTGTCCTCACTTCTGTCAATCTGCTCCTCAAGTTTGGCCATATAGATGTCCAGCAGTTCTGGATGGCATGCATTCACTCAAAGTCAGTTGCTAACATTGCTTGCACTGTAACAGGCAGAAACCAAACATGCAGCAAACTGTATCATTGATGCAAATGTGATGAGATCTTACAGTTGAAGTAAGGAGCAGCTGCACAATTGCATGCAAAGATGAAGCTTGCTATAGACAAATGCTTCAGTTCTGTAGCACTTCAAAATATGTCGTGACATGAGCAGTTGAGTGACTACCTTCGAAGGTTTCGCATGCGACGGCATTGCAGTACTGCTGCACAGGCAGCAAACTCGTTCGCAGCAGAGTGCTGTACTCTTGCCCAACAGAGGAAGCCAGAGTAGCCTGCTTGATGATATCCTTGACATGCACAAAGACCTTTCCCGCCTTTCTGCCCAAAAGACCCTTTCTGCCTGAAGCAGTGGTTTGTAATGTCCAGGCGCTTGTCAGGACAATCACAGACAAGCTATTGTCTTACTGCTTGCATCAACTGGCATTCAACCCCACATGATAGGTCTGTTCAGCAGAGATCTTGGCGTCTCAATGCAAACAAGATACTTCTTTTTTATTGGTCTCTTTGTAATGGTTTATACCTGTTCGACGATCATCATCAGCTAGTTGCACTAGACGTCTCAAGGTTTTGGGAATGGCAGCATCAGGGGCTTTTTTCTTTCCAACACTTGCAGACATTTCGTTGGCAGCATATTCCACAAATACTGCACAAATCCCTGGCCATGTGCCGACTGCAGTCCATTCAGCACTGTGAGGCAGAAGTGGCTGACTTGAAGAATTCTTCATCAGCATCATGTTTAGAGTTGTACCTTTGATCTTTGCTGATGGGCCTGTGACAAAGGTATTCTGATCAAGCACAAGATGAAAGTCATTGTTGTCAAGCAGTAAATTGAGTACCTTCAGACCTTCCTGCAGCACAAGTGGCCAGTCATTTCTGATCGGCTGCCGTCGTCAGCAAGTGCATCATTCAAACGGACTAAAATGGCAGCAAAAAACACCTTGCGCAGTGTTGCTTTGCTGGAAAGCAAACTGCGATGTATGGAGTCAAGACTCTGCGCAAAACTGTCGTCCTGTGACATTTTTGACTCGACCAAAGCAGTTCCCTTGAGACTCGACTCAACATCAGATTTCCGTTACTGTTGCAGGTGTTGATATATCGGGTCGACGAAGTCGCTGCTGACAGCACTCACGCTGGCTGATCACTTACGAAGAGAGCGATCCCCGCACAAAGTCGTCCTCTACGGTCTAAAGTGTCTTGTGGATTAGAAAAACTACATCAACAAGGTTACCTTGAACGTGCCGACTAGTAGTACAAGGTGCCGGCATAGACCTGGGCGCTGGAGCTAGCACGGTTGACCTATCGAGATACCAGTTCACATACACGCTGCACGTTGAAACGGAGCGCGCAGGCCAAGGGCTGGCATAATCTCACAGTTGAAGGCATTGCCGCAGAGACTTAGGTGCTTGATGTGGCTGTTGGCTTCAAGAAGTCTAGCACATCTTGCAACACAGATGTGCATAACATCAATGTTTTGGGGACTGATTTCTTGGACAACTTCTGTCTTGTGAATGATCACATCTCTTAGGCCTGACTCTCCTAGGATCTAAAGGTGCTGCCTCATTATCGCAAAAACCTATGTTTCAACGTGGTTTCCAATTTGGAGCAAGCGTGAGCGTTTGTGCTTGCTTCTTCTGAATTGACATGTAGTGCACTTGTGTATACCGTACTCGTATTAATGTTTCTCGATTTAATAATTAATTATTCTGAGGCCGAGCCGACATAAAAGCATTAAATTAATTATTATCGTCTTCCGATGTTCTTTAAAAGTATTCCAATATTTTCTCAAAAGACCGCGATTTTGAGCAAAAGCTTGCTAATGCTTGTGATCATGCTCATGTCACCTTGCAATGGCGGTCCTGCGCTTGTAAACTTGATCGAGCCATTCATTTGGACTTGATCATCATTGTGCATTACCTAGGGCTTTTGCAATGCTCCCCGGTGGTCAATGCCGACTGGATAGGTTCGGTTTTGGGTGCTTTAGTACGGTTAAGAACCCGATCGTGCATCCTTTGCCTGTGTTCGGGCCCAAAGGGCCGCCACCTGTCAAAAAGGGTGTTGGCAGACCTAAGAAGCCCCAGTTGCAATGCAATCGTTTTGGACTTGTAAGACTGCTCGATCATCATTAAAGTCATTAAAACAATTCGCCAGCTGTCCGAGGTGCATTAAAAATAAGAAATAATGCAACGAGTATTTAATCGATTAGATTTTATTCTAGCGGAGCGCGAGGAACATTAGTACGCGAGGATCATTAATACGAGTACGGTAACAGGTTTTCAAGTGTGTAAAGGTGTTGTCTGGCATCAACAAGCATACGTGTATACAGTAGTCTACATAAACATTGGAGCAAGCGTATAGCAGGTTGTCAATACCCGTCTTCAACTTCTGATTGTTTGTCACAATTGTTTTGCAATCATACGTGAAGTGGTCATACATACTGCTCAAGTACTGGGCACTCTGATACACTACCGTCACATTGGACTGTAAGTTAGGCTGATGGATAGGGTCAGACCAAGCTTATAGACTGTGCAATTGAATCAATGCAATGTCGGTGCCCATGTCGGTAACCTGTTGGATATAGACCCCAATCCTGTGATTCTGACTTAACAAGACTACTGTAGAGCTGCATTAGACACCATAGAGACGTTGCATTTGCATGTGCCTAAATTCGTCGAACTGAACTCAGAGTCTTGTCTGGTGGCCCACAAGAGAACCCAGAAAAGCGAATTTGTATGAGTCCGGATCTAAGTGTCACTTCCATTGGTCAGTTGGTCAGGAGATTGGTCAAGTGGTCAGGAGATTGGTCAATTGGCCTCACTTCAAATGGTCATGATATCACGACGATCGATCCAACGACTTTTGGGAAATTTGACTGATTGAGTGCAGCAGGCATGCAAAGTCTCGAATTTTTGGTAGCCAGGAGCGTGCATAGTCGGAGTGTGGATGAGATTCATGGCTACAACCCAACGCAACTTGTTTTTACCATTTGCAGGACCAATTTTGCTGTGAAGTGCTGATATGTATCCCCACCTGGTCTGGGGATTTAGATGACGTCATCAACGCCAAGCGCGCGTGCCAAGCTTGCAAATGGCAACGCTGGACGCAAACGGCAAACGGCGAGGTCGCAGAAGCAACGCTGAACGCTGCAAGCTTCGTTCAAAGTGTAACGACAGCAGTTGACCTTTACAGCAACGAAGCTCGCCCGGCAAGACAGACTGCGCTGCTAGGTGCTTGTACAGGGTATAATTTGTCTTGCCAGAAACAGCCTCGCCAGCCTAGCACTTGCCCTTGCAAATAAGCTCTTCACGCTGTGCGCACATGCTCGGTCAAACACTGTCTCCAACAGTGTAGAGCTTGTCGGAAAACGTTTCGTTCTCTGAATTGCAGCGGAAAGCAACGCCTATGTAAAAGTGCCTCTTTCGGATAGCCACTGTCCTGCACCAAGAGCTTCATGCAAAACATTGAACCAGACCAAGTTCAGCTGGAGCACACCGCTCCACAGGAACCTGCGTCTCACACAGAACCTCTTCAATATGCTCCGGTAGCTTCAAGCGACCATGATAGGCGGTTTCAGAAGGTGCGTACTCCTGTGGTCCGTTGCCTTTACGGTGTACGGCAGGTCTGGATGTCACACACTTTTCTCTAGAAGTGCGTGACAACGTTCAGCTCGGTGCTTCTGCCAAGCAGATGAGGCTGGTTGACCTTGCTTTGGTGGCACTCAGTGCCTGTGTGGCACTTGCAGTCATAAGTTGTTCACAAACAGCACAAGTGCAACAGCCAGGTTTCTGCAGACTCTACATTTTGTGTCTGCTGCAGAAAGTACCGCCCACAACTGTTGCACCCACTTACAAGCTGACACTGCCATCAGAGTTTGTGCTGACCCATATGCCTGACATGATGGCCGGGGACTTTGGTATGATCAGTGCAGATGGCACTCAGAGCTTTACTGTCAGCATTGTGCCACGGTGGGCAGAACTTGCGCATTGCTGTGCATTGACTAGTTCAATATACTGTGCAGTTGAATCAGATATAACAACGAATACATGCTGCCATGCAGGCGGAATAAGGACAAATTTGAGTACACTGTGCAAGCCAAGGCTTGGAAGCAGGTATGAACTTCTCCTGCACTTGTTTGGCCGCACCCGCATGTACAGCGACACACTACTCCACAGAAGCTTGCGGTCCCACCAACAGTCGTTCCTTTCCAGGTTGTAGAGGGTTTAGGCATCAAGGAAGGAGACTTGCTGGAGTTTGAGTTGACACCAGAGCGAGCCTTGCGCGTCACAGTCATGAAGAGCTCAACAGTGACGCGCAAGCCAAAGAAGATGGGAGTGCCTGAGCTGCAAGCCAGCTTGGCAAAGAAGAAGGTCTATAGAGGTGGCATGCCTGAGCTGAGCAGGAGCATGATGCTGACTGGGCAGGAAGGCGTTGCCATGTCTGACCTGCTTCTGCCAGCAGCTGCTGCAGCAGCTGCACAGGGCCTCCCAATTCGCCTGCCTGATGTCAATGCAACACAGGTATGCCCACTGCTGCGCCACCAATCACCTCGGCACTAGACTTGTACTCAACATTCAATCTGCATCATGACTTGCTCCCTTATATACATTTCCAGATTTTGGGCATACTGACTAGCGTCTGTACAATGCTGTACAACATCAACGTGGCAGTGGCAACATGAGAGAGGTCTTTATGTCTGCATTAGGCTTACAACCGTTCGTTTGTGATGCAAATTACACTGGACATCACGCTACTTTGAGTCAAGCTGCAGAGTCAATCTGCAATGCTCGACGCTGTTTCATTTGTAGAAGTCTCAGATTTTGGCATCCTCTAAGACAGGTCATGTGTCAGGCATCAAATGCAAGCAAGCGCAAGTTTGTCTGCTGCTGTGCGAAGGTCTCCACAGTTTGTCATCATGCAGGAAGCGCTGGCGGCAGCAGCAGCACAGTACCAGTCCACCGGGGAAGGAGATTTGTATCCCCCTGGAGCACATGCCATTGGCCATGGGGCTGAGCATGTGGAGGGCGGGGAGGGCGTTGAGGGGGATGCCTCCCACATGGCCAAGCGCACCGCTGACTGGGTGCAAGAAGGGGAAGAAGAGCAGGACGAGGCCAAGAAGGCACGCCTTGATGGCGAGCCAGGTAATGCTGACGATGACATACAGAACATGCATTGTTGATGAACAGCCTAGAAGCCATGTTTATGCTTGTATCAACCTGTCTTTGGGTGATCACTGTGCACTGACTGACTATAAGAAGTATGTCATCCATACCTCATTGCTTCTGGCCTTGTACACCAAAGAGCGCTCGTTACCTGCATCAAAAATAGCAGCAGCTTTGAGATTGCCCCGACATGAAGGCAAACAGGCCCAAATGCAGGTTGCAGAGTAGTTGCAAAGGTCGGCTTGTGTCTGCTGGAGTTGTGTCCTGCTCAAATGCATGGGGCATGATGGCCGCCCACATCATAGACATAGGCAGAGCATCTTTTAGACAGTTCTAGACTGCATCAGTCTTTTGTGCACTGTGTTCAGAGCTGTTAGCTGTTCATGCTGCTCTTGCATGCACTTGCCATCATATGCTGTTGTGTGTTAAGCAACATGGGATAAGGTGGAGTGAGCTGCTTGACTTGGGCTGCTTTGTTGATGGTGCGGTGGGGTGCTGCAGGCTCCTCGCCGCAGAGTAAAACAGGAGCCAATGGCAAGAAGGGTGCTCGCACAAGTGCAGGTGCTATGAATTTGCTTGCCAGTGCTGCGGAGGACAATGAGGCATATGAGAATACCCTCACAAATGCTCAGCTGCAGCAGTTGCAACAACACTTGCTGGCGCAGCAATTTCAGGTGGGCATGATGGATGCTGATGCAACTCATCATGTCATCAGAGTCTGTTGTCAATTGAAGCTTCGCATGCTGTACAGTGCTCGTTCAAAGCATGACTTGTGAGTCTGCAGGCTTGCTGCACAGGTTCTGACTGGATCATGGCAGGCCAGGCCATGTGCCTGCATGTGCACAGACATCAGCTTTGTTGTATCAAGACGTAATCTGCCTTTGCATGTGTATGAATGTCTACAGTCCTGTTTGTGGAGCACATTGAAAGCCAGAATGCATGAGTGCACGGTAGGCCCTGTGCTTGACGTGCCCAAGGTATTCAAGATGGATACATTGAATGGCAGGCAAGAGGGGTACACCAGCTGGACCCTCGACTCCTGCTCAGCAAGAGGACAATTGAAGATGAGACTCAGTCAGGTCTCCAGTCAGTCACTGCTTTGGGCAGTCTGGCACAGAGACTAGATAACCAGAGGATCCTCAGCTCAGTTGATCCTGAGGTGAAAGAGGAGCTGGAGGCTATTAAGCATGAACTGAAGAGTCACACTGACGCTGTATTGGACATGA